>Ga0123355_10006141_pt1 | contig 17725 bp, 19 predicted proteins | sample TergutEmb28metaG_3_FD_89872 | JGI IMG/M metagenome (GOLD analysis project Ga0123355, IMG submission 89872) | Embiratermes neotenicus P1 segment gut microbial communities from Petit-Saut dam, French Guiana - Emb289 P1 | ecosystem: Host-associated > Arthropoda: Insects > Digestive system > Gut ...
AAATTTCCTAATAAATTCACTATTCCATTCTCAACCCCCCAAAACCAGATATGATTCTTCTATTTGACAGATTTTTTATAGTCAATCAATTTATATATATTTGATAATTGACTCTCATTATAAACATCAATCGCAATCGCAAAGAAAGTTCCTTTTGGAGTGCTTTTGGTGTTATTTTTTAAATCATCAGAAATATCAAGTTCCTGAATACCGGCACGAAAATGCGGCTTTTCTGAAAAAAGAAAACTTACTGAAAAAAATCCTTCTGATGCTGAAGCCCAAATAATTGTATTTTTCTTACGCGTAATCTTCGCAAGCCAGCCACCATCTCTATAATAGCGCCACTCTAGCGAAAGTTCAAATTTAGGAAAAGATTCATTAAATTTTTGCCAAGCCGGAAAACTATCGCCCAAAGCTTTAGATAGAAATTCAACTGTCATCTTGGTGTTTGAATCTTTCATTAATTGTTCAATCATTCATTTCACCTTCTTTCTTAAACAATATACCTCTGGCAAATTCAACAACTCCCTGAATATCTTTTCTATTTGGTCTGCCCATCCTATATAATAGAAAATTTCCTAAGAGTATATGTTCTTCCTCATCAACGATAATGTTGTTTTCCAGCATTATTTCTCTAATTTTAGATTGCTTATCTTTTCCTCTACAAGAAGAAGTTATAAGAACCACTCTTTTAATATTATCTTCATTTAAAGTCTTAAAATATTCAGGCACATCTTTTAAGCTCTCGCCACTATAAATTCCGCCAATCACAAAAGCCAAATCATAACCACCAACATTAGGCTTATCTTTTATATTATAAATTTTTAAAGAAAATTCCTTAGAAATTGCATTTGCTATTTTTTTAGAATGACCAGTCATCGACCGATATAAAATACAAGCGTTCATCATTCCTCATTCCTTTCTTGCTTCCATTAACAGCGGCAACCCATAAAAATATTCGCTGATAAAATCTCTTAATGCCTTTAACTCTTTAATTTTGAAGATTTCGCCTTTAACTATTTTCGCATTCGGATATCCCTTAATATACCAAGCCATATGTGCTCTAAATTCCATAACCGCAACTTTATCATCTTTTAGTTTTGCTAAATAATCTAAATGCCTTAGAATTATTTCCAACTTTTCCAAAGGCAAAACAGAATCAGGCATAACTCCGTGTTCAGAATAATAAAGAATTTCTTTAACTAACCAAGGATTGCCTAATAAACCGCGCCCAATCATTACCGCGTCACAATTAGTGTACTCAAACATTTTAATCGCATCTTCAACAGATTTGATGTCACCATTACCAATCACAGGAATCGAAACTGCCTCTTTAACTTTTCTTATAATATCTAAATCCGCAAGACCGCTATACATCTGATTTCGCGTTCGTCCATGAATCGCAATTGCTTTAGCTCCAGCCTTTTCTGCCGTTTTAGCTACTAATTCGGCATTAATACTACTATGGTCCCAACCACTTCTGATTTTAACCGTCACTGGCAATTTAACATTATCTGTTACTTTTTTGATTATTCGATAAATCTTCTCCGGATCTTTTAAAAGACTAGCGCCAGCCTGTCCCTTTTTACAAATTTTTGGAGCCGGACAGCCCATATTAATATCAATAATATCACACAGTGCATTTTCTTCAATAATCTGACAGCCTTTTAAAATCGTATCTTCGTGTTCTCCGAATATTTGGAGTGTTACTGGTTTTTCCGAAGGTAAAATATCTAACATTTTCATTGTTTTAGCATTATTAAAGCCCAAAGCTTTATCGCTTACCATTTCTGTATAGATAAGTCCCGCTCCCATTTCTTTAATAATGCGCCTGTAAGCTTGATTGCCAATTCCGGCCATTGGCGCCATAACAATCCGATTAGGAATCTCCACATCCCCAATTTTAAATTTACTATTCATTAACATACTCTTGGAAATCATAATTTTTTACCACCCTTAACGCCACTATCCCAGTAAAAAGTCCGGTAAAAACACCAATCACAAGAGATAAAGCAAAAAAATAATTAGGAACAAGAACGCGAATCATTAAACTCGCCACCAATAGTTGAGCACTAAGATGAGTAGTTGCCCCAACAATACTAACGCCAACAATGGAAAAAATCTTTACCTCTTTAACAATAACCATTATCAAAAAAGAAACTATGCCTCCGGTAAAACTCATCCAAAATATTAAATCTAAAAAATGACCAAGCAATAAATTTACAATCAAAATTCGCATTAAAAGCACTAAAAACGCATCACGACGATAAAACTGATAAAGCAGGATCAAAGTAATTATGTTAGCTAAGCCTAATCTTAAAAATGGAATGCCAAAAGATAATAAACCTTCAATTATTCCTAAAACAATCGATAAAGCGAGCATCACCGAAAGTAAAACCAATTTTCTATTATTCATCCGATAATAATCTCATTTGTCAGGTCACCATTGATTCGCACAAATACCTCATTAGGTAAACAAATGATTATTTCCCCGACTCTTTGAATAAAACCTTGCCTTGAACATAAGTTTCGCGGACTCGTTTCTTCAACTACTCGCACTTGATATTCCCTGATTTCTACACGCACAGTGCCAAGTCTTCCTTCAAAACTGAAATCCGCAAATCTTTCCGAACCAAGCCTAAAACTTTCAACCATTTCGCCCCGATAGAAAATTTCTGCTCGCTTGTTTTCAAAAGAGCGCGATTGTTGTATCAAATAAAATCCAAATAAAAACAAACCTAACAATAAAATAAAGATACATAAAATCAGATCATTTCGCTTCATATGCCACAAAACCCTCGGTTCTTGTCAATATCTGATCTACCCCAAACCAAATCACTTCAATCTCATAATATTCAATTAATTGAGCATGAAGTTTTAATCCCGTTTCTAATGTCATACTAAAAAGCGCTGTGGAAAGAAGATCAGTTAATAAAGGATTATCGCTAACTACAGAAACACTATGAAATAGTTGTTCTGGCATTAAAGTAAAAGGATTGATGATATGATGATAACGTCTACTACCAATTTCCAAAAACTGAATATTATCTGCTGAAGTAGAAATAGAATTATTCTTTAAAGCGATTCGCGTTAAAAATTCTCCCTGTCTAAGCGGATTACGAATACTGACATTGAAGTTTGAGCCGTCACTATAAGTCCCAAGCGTAATCGTGCTTGTTCCGGCATTAAATAAAAAGCGTTTAACATTATTTCTTTCTAAATAATCCTTAACTCTTAATGCCACATAGCCTTTGGCAATACCACCAAGATCAATTTGAACATTATTAGATAACCTAATCCGATTATCTGACGCAATTTCAATATTATCACTTAAGGTAGAAAGCCTTAATTCTTCCAATTCAGTCTCTGTCGGCAAATCAGCCTCACCTTGAATAGTTTGTTTCCAACGATTGACAACGCTGCCCATAGCTATATTAAAATAACCATTAGTAAGTTCTTCATATTTAAGACCTAATTCAATAATTTCAATTAAGCGATAATCTACTTCAATAAAATTTTGAAGATTGGAATTATTTAAATGCCAAACATTATTAATGCCTCTATTGTTATGCGCATCAAACAAACGATCCAGTTCTTCTATTTCCTGTCTTATATTCTTCATATTTTCCTGAGTGCCGTCAAAGAGTCTAACATCAAAAAAAGTTCCCATCGCAAAAAATTGATCGCTATAAGTTCTTTCGCAACCAATAAGCAGGAAAGTTATGCTAAAAGCTAAAACCATTATAAACTTTCTAATCATGCTTTCTCCTATTTCTTATCAATTGTCTCTAAATAAGCCATAATCGGTTCAAAATGCTCCGCTTTTTTCCCTGGCTTACAAACTGTCAAATCCGTTGTTCTTTCATCAAGAATCTTTTCCGCAAAGCCATTACAACCAGGATAACCACAAATACCACAGTTATAACCCGGAAGCATTTTTGTTAGTTCCTGAATTCTTATATCTTCTTCTACATGCAAAAATTTATAAGACAAAACTAAGATTGTTCCTAAAATAGCGCCAATCAAGCCTAGTATTAAAAACGCAAATCCTTCCATTTATTCTTCCCCTTCTGACCTTTCTTTACAAGAAAAATCACGACAGCTCCCACAATGGTGTTTTTCTTCAGAATCTTTACTGCGCCGATTAAAATAAAAACTGACAAAATAGATCATTACTAATACAAAGATAACGATAAATGCAATTACAATATCCATCATATCAATCCCGTTAAACCAAAAAAAGCTAATGCCATAATTCCAGCTGATATTAAAGCAATCGGAATGCCTTTAAAACTTTTACTGACATCAGCCGCTTTTAATTGCTCGCGCATTGCTGTAAAAATAATCATCACAAAACCAAAGCCAAGACCTGTACCTAAAGCGTAAGTCATTGATTCAAAAAAGTTATTACGGTTTGCGATATTAATCTGAACTAAACCTAAAACCGCACAGTTACACGTTATTAAAGGCAAATAAGCGCCAAGACCACGATATAAAGAAGGCGAAAACTTTCTGATTATGAGTTCAACAATCTGAACGATTGAAGCTATAACTAAAATAAAAGTTATTGTATCTAAAAAACTAATACCAGCTCTAACTAAAACAAAATGATAAATCGGATAAGTTATCAATGTTGCGATAAGCAAAACAAACAATACAGCAGCGCTCATACCAACACTTGACTGAATGCGGTTTGAAACCCCTAAGAAAGGGCATATACCCATAAACTGCATTAATAAAATGTTATTAATAAGCATACTGGTCGCAATTCCTATAAGAAACACTTCAATCATTTTGTCTCTCCTTTCCGATCTTGGATTTTAACAAAAACCGCAATCAAAACACCAAGAATCAAAAAAGCACCCGGCGCCATCACAAATACACTCATGGCGTAATCGCTTGGAATAATTCTAAGTGCGCCTTCTACCCCTAATGGAAAATATCTGCCATAGCTAATTGCACCTGTGCCGATAAGCTCTCTGAAGAAACCAACAGCGACTAAAGCAATTAAAGTTCCAAGTCCAACTGATAAACCATCAATTAAAGACGGAACTATTTTATTTTTAGACGCAAAAGCTTCCGCTCGACCAAAAATAATACAATTAACCGCAATTAGGGGAATAAAAACACCTAATGAAGCTGAAAGTTCGGGCAGGAAGGTTTCCGTTAATATTCTAACAATAGTCACAAATGTTGCAATAATAACTATATAGGCAGGAATCCTTACTTCATCCGCAATCACTTTTCTTAAAGCCGAAATAAGAGTGTTTGAGCAAACTAAAACAAAGGTTATTAATAAGCCCATGCCAATTGCGGCTTCAATACTTCTGGTAGTAGCTAAAGCCGGACAAAGACCAAGCATCATCACAAAGAGTGAATTCTCCTTAATGAAGCCTTTTAGAAAATTTTCTTTATTAGTCATAAACATTCTCCCGATGAAAATCTATCGTAGCCTGAACTAAATTCCTGATTGTTTGCGTAGAAACTGTTGAACCGCTAACTAAATCAATTCCTAAAACATCGTCAAAATGAACATCTTGATAAACCTGATTAGCATTCTCCCTTACCCTAGCTGCGTGCGTTTGCTCAAGAACTACAAATCTGACCGCAAGAACATGATTATCTCTAATCGCAATTAAAATTGTAATTTGTCCAAAGTCGTTTCTACTGCCTGCCTGATATAAAATACCTACTTCATTTTTATTGCTATCTCTGGCAATAATTTTTTCAGTGATCAAAGCATGGTCTTCTATAACTATTCTTTCAATATACTCGGTGTCTGGAAAAACTGACTTAACTTCCGCTAAAATACGGTTATCAATATTTTGGGCGCGGATTTCTTCTGTCAGGCTATAAACCAGCGTAATCAAAAAGCCGCTAATAAGTGTAATTAAAAATAAAGTAATAACAGGAGCGATTTTTGATTTCATTTATAGACCTCCTCGTATAATATAGTCAGATATTCAATGACTCTATTTTTATATAGATTTTTTTCATGAGATATCTATAAACTCATTGTAATATTAATTTTTTTATTATAATGGTTTTCTGTTTTCAACTTTTTGCAAACTATTGATATTCTATAGATTAAAGACAGCCGCAACAGCAATTAAAATAAAAAATAAAGATAAACCACTAAGAAACCAAAAATATCGTTTTGTCATTTTTGGATAGCTTAGTTTTGGATAATCAATTAATGGCACAAGCATATTCGCAAACAAAATCGCAAAAGCAACCCCTTCCGCAAAACCGCCATAAAAACGAATCAGGAATGTTAAACTTCCTACTAAGATACCAAATAAAATTCGGCCTCTTTTTGTGACAGGGGTTGTGACCGGATCGGTTACCATAAATATAGCCCCAAAGATAAGTCCGCCTGATAAAAGATGAAATAACAATAAACTTAGTGCTTCCTGATGATTAAAAATAAGACCAGTTATAAGAACTAGAATCGCAAACGAGAAAACCATTGAAAGCGTAGTTCGGTAATCGGCGCTTCTTCTGATAAAAAGATATATTCCGCCCGCAAGAATTAAGATTGTGCTTGTTTCACCAATCGCTCCTGGAACGTTTCCAAAAAATAAATCTAAAAGCGGATAAGCATTTAGAGCATAGGCAAGTAAGCCTTCACTAAGCCCGATTAATTCTAAAGGTGTTCCGCCACTAACAAGATGCCGATAAGTAAAAGAGGCGCCGAAACTAATGCCAACAAAAATTCTACCAACAGCAGCCGGATTGAAAATATTACTACCTAAACCGCCAAAAAATAGCTTACCAAACAGAATTCCGGCTAGAGCTCCTAAGCCGACAAAAATAAGATTTAAATCGACCGGCAAAAGAAAACTATATATAACAGCGCTTATCAAAGGTGCCAGATAATTATTGATTGTCAGTTTCTTTTCTTTATCGCGCAATCGCCAATAGATTATTTCCGATATGATCATCACAACTGATGAAACTAATAACACTAAAAGTGTTCTAAAACCAAAATGCCAAACCGCAAAAATAACGATTGGCGCTAATGCGATTAAAACATCAATCATCATTCTTTCAACAGATGTTTTTTTACGCAAGTAAGGACTGGTAACTTTTGCAAAATTCATTATTTCACCATCCTTTTAGCTGTTCTGACAAATTCAGTCAGATGAATTTTTGAAGGACAGGTATAACTGCACAACCCACATTCCATACATTTTTTAACATTAAAAATCTTTAGCGCATTAAGGTTTTTAGTTTTTACAGAATTTCTAATTAAAACCGGCATTAAACTTACCGGACAAGTGTAGCTACAAGATGCACATCTAATACAAGGCTCTTCTTTATAGGTTTCTTTGTTTAATACAATAAGACTTGTGCTGGTTTTAGAAACAATCGCATCATCTCTTAATAAGTTCTGCCCCATCATTGGCCCGCCGAGAACTACTACTTTTTCCGGACTATCGTTATTATAGCCGTCACACAAAGTAAGCAGGTCTTTAATTTGTGTTCCGATTCTCAATCGAAAGCTTTGCGGATAGTTAATACCGTCACCACCAACTGTAAAGTAACGGTTGATGACCGGTTCATTATATTTAATAGCCCGATAAAAGCCAACAATTGTGGAAACATTTAAAACTAAAACCCCAGAATCGGTCGGTAATGTTCCACTTGGCACTTTAATCTTTAAAGCACTTTTAATTAGTTCAATTTCCCAGCCTTGCGGATAATAATTACCAACAGACTTAACACTGATATTGGCATTGTTATACCGTTTTTTAATAATATTATCAAAGCTTTCCTTTAAATCTTTATACTTTTTCTTAAGGCAAATATATCCGACTTTCGCATTCATCGCTTTCATTGCATAAATCAAGCCTTTTAGAACGCGTTCCGGCATATCAAACATTATTTTATAATCACTAGTTAAATAAGGCTCACATTCAATTCCGTTTATCAGAATTGTATGTACTGGTGTTTTGCTTTGCATTTTAATGTAAGTTGGAAAGCCGCTTCCGCCTAAACCAACTAATGCCGAGTCTTTAATAATATTAATATAGTCTTCTCTTGTAAGATTATTAATCTCTTCATCACTGCGTCTTTTAATTATTGATGTATCGAGCGTTTCGGTTTTATCGTTTTTAATTTCAATACATTCCAACAACTTTCCGCTACGATGCCACTTCTTTTTAAAGCCGGTAACTTCACCACTTACTGTTGAATGAATTGGCTGTTCAAAAAAAGAAGCTTTTCGATTGCCAATAATTTGACCGATTTTAACTTTATCGCCAACTTTAACAAATACTTCACCACAGTCACAGCGGGTATTTATAATCGGCAAATAAACATAATCAGGAGTAATATAACGCATCGTCGGAAGATTGCGCGTAAGTTTTGATGTGTCTTTGATACACCGCGTTTTTTCAATCATCCGTTATGCCCCCTAATTAAATATTTTAAATGCTTTCGCAAAACTTTTTACTTCTTGCTTTAAAACTTTTAAATAATTTTTGTCGCTATAGTTTTTTAAAGCCCGATCAATAAAATGAGCAACTTTAATAAAATCTGCTTCCTTTAGTCCTCTTGTTGTTAAAGCTGGCGTGCCAATTCTAATTCCTGATGTAACGAATGGTTTTTCAGGATCGTTAGGAACAGTATTTTTATTGACTGTTATATTAACTTCATCTAAAATCTTTTCAGCTGTTTTACCGGTCATTCCTAAAGACCTTTTAACATCTATCGACAAAAGATGAGTATCGGTACCATTACTGACAACTGAGTAACCTAGTTTAATAAATTCATTAGCTAAGCATTTTGCATTAGCTACTACATTTTTTTGATATTCTTTAAATTCCGGTTGTAGAGCTTCAAAAAAACAAACTGCTTTCGCCGCAATTGTATGCATTAAAGGACCGCCTTGAATGCCAGGAAAAACAACTTTATTTATTTCTGCAGCTATTTTTGGATTATTTGTTAATATTAACCCACCTCTTGGGCCTCTTAAAGTTTTATGGGTTGTAGAAGTAACAATATCTGCATAAGGGAAAGGATTCTCATGTTCTCCTGCTGCAATTAGTCCGGCTATATGGGCAATATCCGCAACTAAATAGCTTCCCGCTTTTTTAGCTATATCGCCGAATCTTTTAAAATCAATTGTTCGCGCATAACAGGAAGCTCCGACAATAATCATTTTAGGTTTTAAAGATAAAGCTAATTCTTCTAGTTTTTCATAATCGATTATATGTGTTTCTGAATCTACTCCGTAACTAAAAACTTCATAATCGCTTCCGGAAAAACTCATTTTATGACCATGGGTTAAATGACCACCGTGATCTAAAGCCATTCCTAAAATTCTGTCATTAGGCTTTAAGATTGCCCGATATGCAGCCATATTCGCTCCACTACCGGAATGCGCCTGCACATTAGCAAACTGACAGCCAAAGAGGGCTTTAACTCTTTCAATAGCTAAGTTTTCTGCTTCATCAACATAAAAACAACCGCCATAATATCTTTTATTTGGATATCCTTCGGCATATTTATTAGTAAGAATCGATCCCTGAGCCTTTAGAACACCTTTGCTTACATAATTCTCTGAAGCTATCAATTCTAAATTCTCTGTTTGTCTTCTTTGTTCTTTTTTGATAACTTTAAAAATTTCTGTATCTCTCAAAAATCTCATCTCCCATTTATTATTAACTTAATTTAAAATAACATTATGATAAACATTCTGAACATCATCGCAATCCTCGATAAGCGTCAGTAATTTTTCAAATAATTTATAGTCTGCTTCAGAAGTGATTTTAATACTATCTAAAGGTAAAAAAGTAATTTCTTCCGCAAGGATTTCTAAATCGGCTTTTATTTCTGATAAAGCTTGGCGAATTTTATTAAACGAAGAAGGACTTGCATAAACAGTCACAATGTCTTCTTCCGATTCAATGTCATCAAAGTCACAGTCTTTTTCCAAAAGCGACTCCATAACAGTTTCTTCGTCTAAGCCTTTAAAACTAAATACCGCCAAATGCTCAAAGAAATGCATTACGCTTCCTGATACTCCTAACTTTCCTTCCGTTTTGTTAAAAGCAGCCCGCAAATCAGAAATTGAGCGATTAGGATTATCTGTTAAGCATTCGACAATCAATAAAGAACTTGCCGGACCAAAGATTTCATAGCGCACATTTTGATAATTTTCACCACCACTGCCTGTGGCTTTCTCTACTGCTCTTTTTATTACATCAGCCGGAATTTGCTCTCTTTTTGCTTTTTCGATAACTTGTTTTAAAACTTGATTCATAGAAGGGTCAGGAACCCCATTTTTAGCTGCGACATAAATTTCCTTGCCGTAACGGGCATATAATTTACTTTTACTGGCAGATGTCTGCATCATTGATTTTTTTCTAACTTCAAAAGCTCTTCCCATATTATTTTCCTTCTACAAACTTTTTTTGATAAGCATTAATCGATTTATCAATTATTTCTAAAGCCTTTTCGCGATCCGCAATCTTTAATCCTGTTGTTTCTTTATGCTCAAGTTGTTTATAGACTTGAAAAAAGTGCGAAACTTCGTTAACGATATGTGGTGGTAAATCATTTAATTCCGTACAATGATTCCAAGTTGGATCCTTAAAAGGAATTGCGATTATTTTATCATCAATCTGATCGGAATCAATCATTCGTACAACCCCAACCGGATAACAACGAACCATACTCATTGCCTCTAGGTCTTCACTACATAAAACCAATACATCTAAAGGGTCATGATCTTCCGCATATGTTCTTGGGATAAAACCATAATTAGCCGGATAGTGTGTTGAAGTATGTAAAATCCGGTCTAAAATAATCAGCCCGGTTTCTTTATCAAGTTCATACTTCTTTTTTGACGCTTTTGATATTTCAATAACGACTATAAAATCTTTATTTTTGATTCTATCAGGGTTTATATCATGCCAAATATTCATTTTAAAACCTCATTTATATTTATTATACATTATTTTGAGGAAAAAATCAAAAAAAAACAGCATAGAAAATCACTATTAGCATATCTTTAAACGAGTAAAAATGTCAGGAAAGGAATTTATGATATGAAAAACACTTCTAATCCATATAATCAACGCTTTAATCAAGGCTTTTTTCCACCACAATCGCCAGTGCCTGGGATGTTGCAATTACCGCCTTTTATTCCACCTTTTCCTGAAGTTCCATTACCGAATCCACACGGATTCACTCCGCCAATCGCTAATCTTCCGGAAGAACCTTATTTTGAAAATGTATTAAGATTCAATAGGGGCAAAATTATTACCGTTTATATGAATTTTCATAATAGTCAGTGGGGATCAAAGATTTTTAAGGGTAAGCTTGAAACAGTAGGAAAAGATTATTTTATTGTGCTTGATCTAAACGGTTCATTAAGATACGTGCTTTTATATGAAAATCTTGATTATGCGACTTTTGAAGAAGCATTAATCTTTGGGCCGCAAATGTAAAAAAGGAGGAAATCTCCTTTTTTGTTTTTATTTTAGCTAAAGTGTTTTTGCTTCATCTCTATGTGCTCTATACAATTATTGGTGCTAGTTAACGATATGGCTGAATTTAAATTGATTTAATACTTTTGTCAGCTCTATTTCTTTTCAGCAATCATCAATTTAAAATAAAAAGAATGCATTCAGCGCTTGATTATATATCGCCGAATGCGTTCGAAAGAAGTGTTTTATCGAATTAACTTAATCTGTGTCTACTTTTTAATCCATTTTCAGGATTCTTTTTATTACTTAACGACAGTTTCTGTCAGGCTTTAAATGCTTGCTTAACAATTAAGGAAATTGTTGATTTGTTATTGCATAAATTAGGATCCTCAGTATCTGCGTATGCATAAGCTGTACTTGTTAAAACCATTCCTGGATTAGCATAAACTTTACCTCTAACATGGATTATTTTTACAGTATTGGCTTTTATTATTGCCATGTGTAAATTTCCCCACCATTTACTATAGCACTTACCATTATCAAGTGAATATTCAGGATTAATTATTCCTCTTGGCAGTTTATGCGTCAATAAAACATTAATCGCATCCGATGGACCGGCATTATTGATGATTATCGCAAAAGAAACAATTTCACAGTTTCTGATACATGGAGAACAGACACAAAGATTAACTGAAATATCCGCAAGCTCTTTTTTTATTGCTGTCACTACAGTATCGCTGTTATTAAGGAGATTTGGGTCAAAAGTTTCTGATACAATTTTGGCGGTATTTACTAAAAAACATTCAGTTGAAGAAACTACTCCTCTAATTAATATAGTTAAAGGATTATTAACTGTCATTGAACCAAGCTCTAAGTTATCTTTCCAAGTTAACCATGTCAAGCCATTATCCAAAGAATATTCCGGATTATTTAAATCGGCACTATCATATAGAATTACGTTTCTTGCATTATCTGGTCCTAGATTATTGATTGTTATTGTATAAGTTATCTGTTCCCCAAGTCTTGCTTTAGAAAAGTTACTTTCTTTCTTGATTAACAAATCCGCAACATTTTGTGGAACATTAGTTGTTGTGTGGGAAATATTATTTAAAAAATACGGATCGAAGGTATCACTATTAACAATAGCCAGATTATTAATTGCGCCAATATAGTTGTTACTTATTCTTCCTTGAATTAAGATTAACTGGAAATTGTTTGCCAATAATTCCGGAAACGAATAACTTCCTTCCCATTTATTCCAAGTGGCTCCATTATCAGTAGAAAACTTTGGATTATCCAAACCTTGTGGGAGTGAGTCAGTCACAACTACATTATTTGCAGTATTAGGTCCATTGTTAATTATATTAAGTTGATAAGTTAGTGGTTGTTCTGGTTTTGGGTCATCAGTCAACACCGTTTTTAAAATAGCTAAATCGGCGGTTTGTGGGCTAACTGAAACATTTATTTCTCCACTATTATTAGATAAATCCGGATCAAAAGTCTTACTGCTTACTCTGGAAATATTAGCAATCTTACCGGAAAAATCAGTAGAGACTGTCCCAATAATAAGTAATGATATTGTTTCTCCAGCTGCTAAATTTTCAGCTTCATAACTTCCCGTCCAAGGTTGTAAAATACCTCCTCCATTAATCGAATACATAACATCTGTTATCATCAAAGGAATCTGATCGGTAATTATTGTATCCAAGGCTTCATCCGGACCGTTGTTTTTGATATTAAGAGTATAACTTATTTGATCTCCTGCTCTTATCGCTAAAGAGGATGCGGATTTTGTGATACTCAGATCGGCTTCCTGTCTAATTATATCAATATTCATACTTGATATATTATTAGCAGGATTTGGGTCTGAAACATCACTTGCGACTATCGCAAGATTAGTTATCTGACCAAAAGCCTTTAGATCAACTGTGCCGCGAATCAACAAGATGACAGTGACATTAGCATCAACTGTACCTAAATTTATGGAACCTGACCACGCTACCCAGTTCAACCCTTCATCCAGACTATATTCCGGATTGAAGATTCTTCTAGATATAATATCGGTTATAACAACATTCTCAGCGTTCGATGGACCAAAATTGTCGATTTGAAGCTTATATATTACGGTATCTCCTGCTTTTATAACTGTTTCACTGGTTTTTGTGATTGCGAGATCAGCTGCTTCATTCACTAAAGTTATTACTTGTGATTGGTTATTCGTTAAGTCCGGATCATATGTTATGCTTGTCACAATAGCTTGATTATCTAAAGTATTAGATGCGGATGACGAAACTAAACCGCGAATTAAAATGGTAAAACTACCGTTAGCTGCTAAAAAAGCCAAGTTGTAATCTCCTGACCATGAAGTCCAATTTAATCCTCCATTATCAGAATAACTAATATCGGAGATCTCCGTTGGCAGTAAATCAGAAAGTAAAACATCATAAGCAAATGATGGCCCAACATTCTTAACTGTCAGCTGATAAGTAATTTGCTCGCCTGCTTCCACCGGATTAATAAGTGAAGTTTTAGTGATCATTACATCAGCGGAACCGCTAGTTGGTGTCTCAATAGTTATTTGATTATTAGATTGATCCGGATCCGGTGTTGAACTAAAAATATAAGCTGTATTGATAAGAGTAGCCGTTGCGGCTGAACTAAGTATGCCTTTAACTAAAATAAGGCTAATAGCGCCATTTGCTAAAGAACCAAGATGAATTCGTCCATTCCATGCTTGCCAAGTCAAGCCATCATCAATAGAAAAAAGCTGATTCAAAAGGAATGACGGTGCAGTATCAACGAGAATTACATTATCTGCAGCATCCGGTCCGTTATTAGTTACTGTCAAATAGTAAGTAACTTCTTCACCAAATATCGCATTAGCTGGCAATGAAACTTTATTAATAGCTAAATCTGCTTCTAATAGCTTTGGGACATCAATAACAGTTTGCGCTGCATAATGATTGTTAGTTAAATCTGGGTCAAATGTGTCGCTGATGATTGTAATATCATTAGTTATCGATTCAGAAACCGTAGCGGAAATTGTGCCTTGAATTAAGATATTAATTGTTTCTCCTGCCAATAAAGTCGCAAAGCTTAAGCTATCTTCCCAAGGATTCCAGCTGATGCCGTTATCGGTTGAGAATACAGGATCAAGGATTTCCTGGGGTATAACATCTGTAATAACAACATTAGTTGCGGAATTTGGACCAGCATTAGTTGCTGTAACGGTGTAAGTTAGGATGCTTCCAATTTCAACAGGATTAGGACTACCGGATTTTACAACAGAAAGATTTGCACTGGGGTTAATGATTGTTTCTAGTGTAGAAATATTATTACTTAAATCCGGATCAGCAATTTGACTTGTGACAGTTGCGACATTAGTAATCATATCTTGAGCGAAATGATTTACTTTAGCTCTGATAAGAAAACTAAAGCTATCACCTGATGATAAATCAGCTATATTTAAGAATCCGTTCCAATTATTCCAAATTATACCGTTATCAAGGCTGTAGAATACTTCTTTTAGTTCTGCCGGAATGTTATCGGTAATCATTGGGCTTAAAGCTGTATCCGGTCCATTATTGATTACACTAAGCTGATAAGTAATGGTATCATCTGGATAGACATTAACCTTATCTGCGGTTTTTGTTATTAGTAAATCAGCCGCAATAATCTTTACCTCGACTTCATTAGAAATTGCTTCCATTGTGACTGGTGGACCACCTAATACTGGCGAATCATCATAAGTAAAGTTTGCGCTATTGACGGTTGGATTTAAAACTGGCAGACTTGTGGCAGTTGCGGAAAAAACAATTGTTAAATTTTCTTGTATATCGGGAACTTCAAAACCAATATTTGGATCTACTCCTGTTAGGCTTTGCCCATTAACTAAAACCGATCCAGGATTAAAGGTTAGACCATCAGGTAAAACATCTAAAAATTTTACGTTTGTAAGTATATTGGTTCCCAGATTATTTAAGGTTATTGTATAGGTTACTGTTTCGCCAAGTTGAATCTCGCTGCGATCAGCGGTTTTTAACGGTGACAAAAGCGGAACAATTACTTCATGTAATGCAATATCATCAAGAACATAATCATTGCCGGTTTCGGCAGGCCCAAGACTTATGAATTGAAGAGTAATCATATGATTGTTTTCAGAAAAAAAAACAGTACCGATTTCTTTCCATTCCGGATAATTTGGACTTCTAGGAATTTCAATTCCTAAAGCTTCAGAAAATATTATATTGCCGGATTCGTCTAAAATATTAACACCTAAAGAAGGATCAGCATATCCAGCTAACTTACAAAGATTAAGAATCCAAGTCGTGAACAAATAATATTTATTCGGTAAAATTGAAACTGTACTTGATAAAATTATTGCGCCTGGATGAAAACCATTGACAACCATCATCCTGCCTGTTTCGTTTCCATTGGTATGATCTGCAATAATCCACCAACTCCCGACACTATTACTATGGGAGTTATTCATGATATTTTGGATTGTATAGCTGCCATCGGCTGGAGTAACTACTGCCGAATTAGGCAAGCTGTAAGTAAAATCAGTTTGAATATTAGGATAGGGCTGAGGATTAGCGCCTGTATTAGCTATCGTTCCGGAAGGAAAAGTTCCGAATGTTCCTAAATCTAAATCAGTAATCAGATTTACCGGCGATACTATAACATCGCTATCTAAGATATCAGTTATTGATGTATATTTAACCGGACCGTTTAAAAAGTTTTGAGCAGTTAGATTGGCATTATTTACGGTTATCAGCCTAGTATTTCTTATTGTATTATCTAAATTAGTCGCACCTGCCGGTGGATTTGTGATATATGAAATTGGTGGAACTGTTCCTTGGCTTATAAAAGGCATAATTGTAGCTCCTGAAAAATCACCTGTCCCAATTAAGGTTGCAGGTGTACCATATGCCTCAACTAACTGATAATTGCCGTTTGGCACATTAGTAAAAGAAAAGTTTCCGGTTGTATTAGTTAATACTGCAAGTAGAGAGCCTGTATTCATATCCTGTAAAATTATCGGAACGTTTCCGATTCCTTGCATGCCAGTTGATGAGACACTTGTTCGCAAAGCATCATAAAGAAGTTGTCCTGAGACTGTTGCCATTTTATTTCCTCCAAAAAAAACATTTTATATTAAATTATGTTTAATGGAGTGTAAAAGTAAGGGCGATTTATCTTTGGAAGTAAAGTTTTTCTTTGATAAGTTTAATTGATTTTACTCATAAAGAATTAAAATCCTCTTTTTGCAGAGGATTTTAAAATCTATATTTATATTGAAAAGTTGATTTGTGTCGGGATTAAAGTACCTCCAGAAGGCGTTCCTTGTCCCGTAATGCCACGATCGTTAAAGCCCCAACTCCAAACACGGCTTTCTGTATCAATCGCAATACTAGTAGCTCTTGAAGACTCTACATTTCTAAATCTTGCATTCCCTAAGTGAATAATTGTTGGATGTAATTGTACCCCTGTTTCTGTTCCTAATCCTGTTCTGCCGTGTAAATTACTTCCCCTGCTCCATAAATTGCCAGCTGTGTCAATCGCAACACTATGAGCTGTTCCTGCACTTACATTCACAAAGCTAGCGCCTCCAGTCTCAATCATCGCTGGATTCGTAGTAAATAATTCATCTGTTTCTAGACCTAACTGATTATATCGATTATCTCCCCAGCTCCATAAATTACCAAATGTATCAATCGCAACAAAGTGAGACCAACCAACCGTTATATAAGTAAATCTATTACTTCCCGTATTAACTCTTGACGGCAAAAATGCAGCATTTTCCCTTCTATACCAAGCCCAGTCCCATAAATTACCTTCATAATCTATAGCAACTGTAAAATATGGGGTTGTTACGATCATACTCATTCGAATTGAGGATAATACTTGAATCTGGATTGGAAAAATAATTAGCCCCTTGCAAATATTCACTTGCATTTTTAAATAGGTCTCCAAACTCACTACCATGCTTTATAAAATGCTGTTCCAGAGCTACTTTTGACTCAAACTGTAATGAACTCGCCAAATTAGCTTTTCTAGCCGCATTAACCTTCGCTGCTTTAGCTATCTTAATCCCTAATACAGACAAAAACATTAATCCCGCAACCGCAAAAGCCATTGCCCAATTATTGTTAATAAAATTCTCAAAGCCCTCTGAAAACTCTCGACCATTTAAATGGCTTCTAAGTCCCTGAAAGGTTGCTAAGCCAAGCATCGTAGTCTTTGTTCCTTTAAGAAAGCCTATATAAGCAGTTCCTAGTGCCGGA
>Ga0123355_10006142_pt1 | contig 17724 bp, 2 predicted proteins | sample TergutEmb28metaG_3_FD_89872 | JGI IMG/M metagenome (GOLD analysis project Ga0123355, IMG submission 89872) | Embiratermes neotenicus P1 segment gut microbial communities from Petit-Saut dam, French Guiana - Emb289 P1 | ecosystem: Host-associated > Arthropoda: Insects > Digestive system > Gut ...
CGCCTACCGGGGGGGGCCCGCTTGTTGGGATGGTTCGGCCGCCGAATAAAACCCCCGAGTTTAATTTAGTTTAGTCCTTAATAAACAACCCCCCCCCCCCCCCACACACACACACAAACTAATAATTTGCGTCTGGTGGAATATGACACCGTATTGACAGGTAAAGCCGATTTCAGTAGCCGCGTGGTTTAAGGCGTGGGTCCGCGGCCGTTCGATTGTTGGAATTGCGGGTTCGAATGGCTCCGATGGTATGGAAGTCTGTTGTGAGTGTTGTGTGTTGTCAGGTAGAGGACTCTGCGACGGGTCGATCACTCGTCCAGAGGAACTCTACGGAGTGTGATAGTGAACGCTTGGTAATGAGTAGGCAGTGGCTCACTAGGGGCTGTTGCGGCATGGAAAAAAAATTGGTATGTGGTTACTGATGTTTCGAAAGAGCTTGTCTCCGTTCACGGAGTCTGTGAAGTGCCAGCAGTGACAGAGCAGTTCGCGAAATTAAAGTAAGCCTCTTTAAACAATCATATCTTTATACTGCCGAGTTAAAATGAGATGTCCCTGTATTTCTGAGTTTGTTGCGCTCGAGGTAACGTATTTCAATTTTGTGTCAAAATTTATTGCTTTTAAATCAGTCAATTAATTTTGTTATTATTTTTATTATACATTACTTTTCGTTGCCACATTAGTGGCGTTAGCACTATTCGGAAAGGCGTAGTTTTTTAGTCTCACTGGTTTTTCACCCCATTGACCAGTTGTCACGTTCTGCTCAGGCTAATACGTAGTTTACACGCATTGAACTGAATTAAATAGAACAGGCTTATCGCAGTCTGGCACTGTAATTGAATCACGTGTTCTGATGCATGTTATGTGTCTTCTGCAGAAAGTGGGTCAATACGCAGTAGATCTTTGTTGCATTGGCTCTATAACCTATAAAACACGTGTTCCGCAAGCAACAGTTATCATTGCTAAAATTAAGTTATAAATACAGGATGTTTAGACAGACCTTCGTACCCATAAACGCTTGAGCACAGCCTGTAAGTCTCATCTTTGCATTTCTCAATGGCAGATCTTTTTTTCTTTAAGTATTTTTGCCTCTTCGTATGCAAGACGTCAGCGTTCCTTTGAGATAGTCTAGACCAGCCGTTTTAAATGTATTGAACCTCGCACACGGGCCACCTTATTTAATGTACTTACGTACTAGTTAGGTATCCACGTTTAACAAAAGCTGTTGTCGCTTACGTATTTTGTTAGCCATTATCTCATCAACTTATACCTATTGTGTATCTTCGAGGGTCACATAATTAATTGTCTTATTTTGCAAATTAGTTTCAATATTTGTACTTAAGAAATTTGGAAAATATGAAAAGTCATTCAAAGAAATGTAAAATAAACGAGAATAGGTACAGTGCAGAAAGAGCTACATTTCAAAGGAAACCTTCACCGACCAGTAACAAAACTTTCGCGGAAAGCAGGTTGGGAAATATTGCTGTAAACTACGAAGGTCGGTCAGAAAATAAGTTTACTTGGCATATAATTTCATAACTGAAGAACCTTGGAACATCCTGCACACAGCCCCGGTCTGGCGCCGAGCGATTTTCTTCTTGTTCCAGCACAAACGCAAAATATTGGCGGCCACAGATTGCAAGTTGAGAACATGTCACAAGATGGTAGGTAACACAGGAGACGGGCTTCGGGAAACATGGAAGAGAAACACTTCCTCTCATGATATGTGGAAATTTAGTTAAATCTGAACTCTTCTCGTTAAAGATGAAAATAAAAAAAACCCAAAATATATGCATGCATTTGTAAAATTATTTTGTGATTGACCGGATTAACGTAGCATATTGGAACACAGAATGAACAGTTCGTTTGCACTTTAATAATATAACATTTTTATATTCGCGCAACGTCTTTAAGTGTACGGGTAATGCGTTCCACTGAACGTGGCGGTCCACTAGTTGACACTTCTTCGTACCGTGCAGTTCCTTGGTTCAAAACTCACTACTTTGACAGAAGATTTTCGTTGTATTTCCCAAGTCCTCCGAGCGGCTACCGGACTAATACCCTAAATTGTACCACAGCCGCTTCCTTCTACTTTGTTTCTTACTCATCCCTGACATTAAATAATTTTGTCGGTTTACACCATACATTTTGGATATTAAACGCTCTATTAGACAATTCACAACTATATAAATCGTATAGTTTCAACCATGTGCAAAAATTTAGTATTGGGTCCTTTCTAATAGGATTATTAGTGACGTCACCGTGTTAGGCCTGTCAGTAGTTTCTGTCCCTTCAGGGCAAATCAGTGATCCCTCAGCTTCAGAAGTTGTATGATTGTACAAGCAAACTGTATTTTAGTGACTTGTTAAGTAACATTCACAGCGTCCTAGTGTTTACGTGAATGTTTGTCAAGTGGCTGATTTCCAGAACGCTGTTGATGGTGTTTGTGCGTAGTCCTGTGAATCTGTTTTCTAGCATTGCATATTGGAAGTACGATTGGTAAGGATGGGCGGTGTCTTTTCCTACTTTGCAACTTGAAACAATTTTATGATGGGCAAGAAATTTATATATGTTGCGGAAAAAAACTCTCATTTTGTTCATGCCAGATAATACGTAGCGTCTAGCAACAACAATGCTTATTTATTTTGTTGTCTTCTGATTCTTTGGATTGAGATATGTGAGAAAAGCGGTACATTTCGACGTCTCTTGTATAGTAGGAAGTGAAAAATAACCACCGCTCTGAATGGTTTTGTTTTCGGCTATGATTTCGCGAAACCTTCTGACATTGTAGTTTGTAATAGGTACAGCTTTGGTAACAAGAGATAAAGAAGAATCAGGTATAAATTATATTGTATCTCAGAAAATATGGAATGTGTTACTGGAGTGTTCGAATATTCATACTACGGTAACTTGTCCAAATCTTTATCAGTAACTTGTCCAATGCTTTGTGTCCGTTTTTTTTTCTCTCTCTCTCTCTCTCTCTCTGTACCCACGATAGTCGTATTTCTGTAAGAACCGGAATATTCCTGCATATGTCTGCGATAATGCCAAGCGCTTGCTTAAACAGTGATGAGGATATGGGAATCAGCTTTGGTTTCTCTCTAGATATTTGTGGCGTAGTGTAGTCATGCAAGCATAGGCGGACGGGCGAACGTCGGTCCGGCTGGTATAAATAGCCCACCGAGTGGTTTTGGAACTCAAGGACCCCCGTTGCTGCGATGTGCCGGCCAGGATATGTTCCATTGCGATATCAAAGAGATCAATGAGTTTACGTGTAGGATGGCTGGCTGCTCGTGGTGGCTGTGGCATGCTTTGCTGAAGAATTTCAGTTGCTAGAAGTGCGCGGTAGGATTCAGTAGTAGTGAAATGGAAGGTCTTTTTGTGAAACACTTCCTCAAGAGGGTGAGTTGATTTCTGTTGGCGAATGATTACAGGTGTAGATGGTTAGTGTGAGGTGTTGTTCAAGTGTCTGTGCATTAAAAATCAGTTATACTTGCCCGATCTGCGTCAACTGTGTTTTGTTTGCATGTAGCCGACAATTGTGGGCCGGGATAGCTCAGTCGGTATAGCGACTCGCTACGGGCTGGACGGTCCGGGGATCGAAACCTGGGGGGGGGGGGGCGAGATTTTCCGCACCCGTCCAGATATAGTCCTATACAGGGGGGGTACACGGGGGTAAAGCGGCCGGGGTGTGGCGTTGACCATCCACCCCATCTAGCGCCGAGGTTAACGAAAGAGCAGAGCTATACTTCTACTCCCCCTTTGGGCCTTCGTGGCCTGTTCTAAGGCGAACTTTGACTCTGTAACCGACAATTATAACAGTGTACCGAGAATTTGTCGTGTGGTAATAACGTATCCTGGAGTAAATGTTCGCTTGTTTTATTTTGTTTTCGAAAAACAGAATCCATGCTATATCCATTTAGGCAGTCTTGAAAGTCAGACTTTTTTTTTTTTTTGCATCGAAATTTGTAACAAGATTGTGGTACTGTCTATATCCGTACGGAATTGTACTTCCTGTATTTCCGTTTCAATTAATGTGTTTGTGATGCTAATACTCTTACACTTGTAACAGACCAGAAGGGGGACTTTAGCATACGGAATAAACGTACAATATCAGGTACCACAGCTGTTCACAGTTTTTAAAAAGAAAAACATTTCCACTTTGCGTTTAGATACTTATCGGATCTCAGCATATGCTGAAGCTTTCTTCAAACTACTGTGTGAAACCCTATCACAGTGAAACTGTCACTTAAGCTGTTTTTTTTTGTGTATCCTGAGTTATTGTACACATTTCAGTTGAATAGTTGGGGGAATGATTATGTTTACGTGTTTCGTATCTTTGTCAGTGAGGGAATGTATAACATGTGATCTCCATTACAGACGGTGAGCACTACACCGCGGGCCCGGCCCTTGGAAGCTACAGAACAAAGTGCCACCATGGAGACAGCTGGTGAAGTTTCAACACTACAGCAAGTACGAACCAGTGGCGGGGAAGATTGGAGCGACGGCTGTAGATCACCTCTTAGTCCAGGACCGGGATTCGTTTTCCCTGGTGTTCTTCGTAACACAGAGAAGGAACCTACCGAGAAAAGGAAGAAATGGTCTCTTGGAGGTCTTTTTCGGAGGCGTAAGAAGGATGTCGGTTCAGAAAGTAGTTCGCAGGATGAGGCAGAATTTAATGTTCCCCGTAAGGGGTTTTTGGCCCTTCGTCGTTCTCGCAGAGAAAAGAGGAAGTCTCGAACTAATAAATCAGTTGGCACTTTTGATCATATCGTTGTGAACCCTTTAACTCAAACTCTGAAGCCGGCTGTCCATAATGAAGTCGGAAGTGCAGCAGATGAAGTGAACGGATGTGTTAGGGATGCTAAAATTAATCCTCTATTGAGGGAGAAAGACTCTCAACAAGCAGCTGATGTGCGGAGGAGTCGAAGTAGGGAACCCCGTCAAGGTGGGAGTATCGATAGGTTATCTTCACGCTCCAGTCGTGAATCGTACCAGCGCCACTCACGGCAAGATTCCAGCCTGTCACGTAACAGTAGCGGGGGATCTGGATCTTTGGATCAAGGCTCGGGTTCTCGACGGGGAAGACTTGGCGCTGTCAAGGCGAGAGCGGAAGCTCTTCGGGATCGTCAGAGAGCAGAATCAAGTTCAGAGGAAGGCGAAATCCCTACAGGTTCACAATTGTCACGTTTTAAAAGTGACGACATGTTGCCTGTATCACTTCAGAGGGACGGATCATTAAATAGGAAGTCAAGAGTAGCAAGAACAGAGCGTTATATCAAACGCTTATCACGTGACGAAGAAGGAATTATTAAGAAGGAAGGTGCAGAAATTGAATTGCAAAGACAACAGAGACTTTGTAAATCCGACGCAGAAGGGAGCCTTAGACTTCCTGTAAACAAAAACAAAATTATTCCGTTTGTTAATAGATGGGCAGCTATTCCTGCAGGTTATAGAGAATCCGGTGACCTTGAACATCCCAGATTATACGTGAGACCTTCCTCCGCAACGCCCAGTCCAGGACATAGTCCACTAATTAGACCTAAAAGTATCGTTCATTACACGAAATCTGCGCCGCCGTGCCCTGAAGTGGGGTACGATACATCAACCTCAGCCTTTCCTCCCAGTCACAGTATTCATTACGCCACACCAGTTACCACAAATAGTTTGGATCGCAAGACGCCACAGAATTACGTACGTGCCGTCGGTTCATCGCATTTATTGCCGTCAAATAGAAGTGTTGAGTCTATTCCGACTGTTGGAATACCCCGTGCCCGCATTAACGACTACAGGCAGACGAGGCAGATCTTCGAGCATGGAACATCTGGGAGAAGTGACAGAGAATATTTCGAATTTCAACAACCAGGTCAACGAAGCTTGTCGTATGACAGCAGTATTAATCGTGCTATGCCCAAGTGTGGTTCCAGCTCTAGTGGCCCATCTCCTGTACCCGATTCTAAAGACGTAAGGGTGGTGCAGTTCCCAGTAACAAGACTTCAGCCTTCCCGGAGTTTGGACAGTAAAGGTGGCAACATGAGTAGCGGGTTTGTAGCTGTGAAGAACGGACCACCACCTCCACCGCCGCGAGATCCTCAGCGTCGATTATTGTGTGTTTCGTCTGGTCAGCAGGACCCTGCAAGACCTATGTCATTCGCATGTGATGGTAATAATCATAACCGTTATCAATTACAGCCAGAGCATCAGCAGCAGGCTAATCTCACAACTACTAGTGTATCACCATTCACACATCCACAAATACATCACCAATGTGGCGCAGATTCAACGTTTTCTGACATTCCTTGGGCTTCAAACGGCCAAAGACGTTCAAATTCAGACAACCAGCTAGCCACCCTTCATTTTGGCCATCATAATAATATGCTGCACCCGCATGCATATAATCCCTCTGGCCATATCCGGCAGTCAGTATGTACTCCCGAATCAGTTAACCCTTCATGTTATCAGAATCAGTACAGCGGACATGGTAATAAGTTCATTATACGAACTGTACCCTCAACTGATATTTATAATTCGCCCCCTAAGCAGTCTGGTTGCATGGGGCAACAACAACAACAATTACAGTACTTTGCAGATCGGCAGCCCCGAAGCAGAAGACCTATCCATGTACAATATCATGTCTCTAACGTTTCTAACAGTGATCAGCCGTATTTGAGTGACTCTCAGGTTATATTAATGAAACCTCCTCATCAGAATCAAGATAAGCATTACCCTGTGCAACACGCTACGGACGTCTGGCGCCAGAAAGATCAGGAAGGAGGAGCGAGACAAAGAAAGTCTGTGGCCGCTTCACCAAGGCTCTCCGTGCATCCAACCAGCAGAAATGATCGTTCCAGATCTAACAGTCCTAGACCGAAAGAGCTCCCTACTGGTCTTGCAGCACATTCTGATTCAGCGTTCCGTGCAGCAAAGACCACGAAAATTAGAATCCCACCTCTCTCAATGCCTGCAGTTTGTCCTGCAGACTCTCTCAGCTCACTGAGTGGAAATTCTGATATTTCCAGCCCGATGCAAATGAGTTCGACCAGTAAGTTTACACAAGATATTCCTGCACATGAAAGTCATCAGTCCTCTGGCAGTATGGATAGTTTAAGAAGAAAGGAAAACCTGGGAAATCACCGCCCACTTTCCATGGTTCTTGAGAAATCAGAGACTTCAGATCAGCTCCATCAGCATGGATTAGTAGATGATGCTTCATGCCACAAGAACGTTCAACATGAACAGGACCAGCAGCAACCGCAGTCTGTATCTAACTCAGCAAATGTACCACCAGCACCACCCGCCCGCATACATTCACGCCAGAGTTCATCGTCTAGCATTGAAGCCGTTGACGGTGTGTCGGAAGATGCTGGGGCGTTAGAAGACATTCACAAGAAAAAGAGAAAGTCTCGTAATCTGGAAGATGCGCTTACCGAATTAGAAGCAATTTACCAGAGCTTGAAGTTAGGTGACGAGGATCTTCTGGATCGCGCTGAGAGAAGAGATTTACCGATACCACATCAAAAACTTAATGATGGTACTCCTATTATTGCCACTGCACTATCATTATCTAGCGGTGCATCGCGTGGAGCCGAATCGGACTCTGGATACAATTTTGGTTGGGGATCACCATCTTTTGAGCCTGTTTTCGATAACGGAGATCCTCCGCGGAGGAAACGTGCTCCTTCTATACGAAGATCTGGCATTCCGGACAGAGTAATGGACGATATGGCATATCGTCGCCTTCACCCTAAAGACCGGCCTGGCTCTCATTACATTCGAAACGTTTTGTCACAGTCCGGTAGTTACCTATCTACGTCTCCAGCCGCAGCAGCTGCCGAAATAAATCCGGAGGATCTTCCCCACAAATCCCTGTATGCCTCAACAAATCACGAACCTGATGTCACATTAGATGACGTGGTTTTCAGAAATATTCGACATGCTAACAACACACTCAAAGTTCTCGATCCACAGCCTCCATTCGGAATACCTGTAGGACCAATTGCCCCTGCATCTAATAGTGACTACCTCCATGCAGTGCCCAATGACAGTTACCGATCAATGTTCAAGCCGAGAAGAATGCCAGATGTTGTGAAGGATGATTTAGCATATCGTAATCTAAGAAAGGACTCTCTGAAAGAACCTTTTAATTTGCGGCCGTGTACTGACGACATGAGTGGTATTTTGAAAAACACATTTCTCCCCAGTACTCATTCCAAGAACGACAATTTTTCGATGAGGAAGAGAAGAGCTGTGAGGTCCCTTTCTGCTAATATTCAGAGTCTCGTTAACAGAGAACCCTTGACGCTTTCTTCCAGAAGTATTGACCAAGATTTTGAGAAAGCTCAAAGTTTGTCTGATCTTCCGGATGCTTTACAGGTAGCACAGAAAATTTTAGAAGGAAAGGAAGTAATTGGAGGTGGTTCTATCAAACTTTGTAATTTAACAGGTTCATCCAACGAACGTTCAGTTGATGAACATGGTGAAAGTTTGGCATTTACGCATGAATCTCGTCGATGCTGCCCTTCGCCAGGGAGTAGTTGGATTGAACGTGCCAACCTCACGGACTTCGGCGATAAATTGTCATTCTTCACAAGCACAAGTACGGAAACTCTTACTGATAGTCGTGCCAATCTCATGCAACATGATCCCGTCCCAAATAAACGGAGTAGTTGGCAGCAAAAACTTAAGGTGTTTATTCCACCGAATACAGTTCGTGACTATAATGAAGACGCTTCGGTTCCGGGTGATATGACTGCCACACAGAGACCTCCACCACCACCAACTCCCGAAAGGAATTCAAGTCGCTTGTTATCCGAATATAATAAAGGAGACATTCATCAGAGGCCACAGCCTCCTCCTACTCCGGAAAGAAGTTCGTCACGACGTCCATCATTAGATCAGAATAAAATTCTGTCAACCCTTGTTCACACGCCACCATCTCTGACCCCTGATAGAGAAAGTCCTCGACAAACACAAGACCACAGCCGAACTCGCGTCACTAAACCAGATGAAATTGTGACTTCAGCGTCGGTTTTAGATAAAAGTTCAGCTCGTAACTCACTTGCTGTGAGATCTGGGAAATCATCGCCTCAAACTGACTTATCATTGCCCATACCAGAAGTGGTTCCAGGATCTCCTATAGATGAAAGACAACTTGAAGAGCTTTTAACCGCTTTGGCTCGAGAAGCCAAAGCTACCAGTGATAAATTGGAACGCGATCTGCAAGAACTAGGGGAAAATACGGTTCCACATCAGGAAGAGGTGGTCTCTGTAGAGCAGACAATTGGAGAGGAAAATAAACATCAGTACACGGAAGATAACCTTCGTTGTAAAGTAGGAAAGAAGTTGCCACAACCGCACGAAGGAAACAAACTCCAAGAACAAATATCTGAGGTACAGGAAGGAAACAAAAATGATAACCGTGTAAATGGAATTCAGAATCTACAGCCTCAGTTCGACGTACAACAAGAGCAAGACCAAGGCCAGCAATCAAGTCAGGGGCCGCAAATACATAACAAACAGCTATTCCAAGTCTGTACTGAATATGAATTGGTCCCTAAATCTCTCTGCGCAGAGAACGAAGGGGTAGTCTCGCAGGAAAGGATTAACCTTGGCGACGAAGTACCTCCAGTATGTCATATCCAAACCGAGGGTTCATCTATTAAAACTGCAGGATCCGAAATATTAACAAAGCAGCGCAAAACTAAAGAAAGCCCCTACATAGAGAATATATCGCCGGAGAACAGGTTAGAACAAACACCGTCTAATGTGATCGAACATTCTAAAGCAGCTATCAAAGAACAGACACCGGGTAGTCCATCTGAAGTGCTTGAATCTAGCAGAGATGCGGATGAAGAACTGAAACGAGGTGTTACCGAGCCTTTGAAAGAGATTGCAGTACATCACGTTGAGGCTGAGTCCTCGAGTATTAGTGCAGACCGGTGTAATCATTCTGATACTTTATCCAAAACTGTGAGAGTGACATCAATTAGCCCAGTGTTGAACCATGACTATGAAGGAAGGGAAGTTGATGCACGTGTAATAGAAACAGAGTCACAAGAACAAGGCGGGACAGTTCGTGAAGTTCCAGAAACTGAAGTTACAGCGCAAACGTCAGAAATGTTTCCATTGTCTGTGGCCGAACATTTTACCCAGAATACTGCTGCGGAGGAGCACAGTCCGCCATCTTCAAAGCTCGAATACATTGACCGTTCTTTGGCTGAAAAGTGTAAAAGTGTTGCCACGAGCGTTGAAGTTTCTAATGAAAGTGTTGCAGAAGACTTTGATAATTTGCCTATGGATCAGCAAGTCTCGAAGAGCTGCGTAGAAGGTGAGGATCTAGGAGCGTCGGCACCGCCTTCTGCAGCAGCCGGTTGGTATTGCTTCTCTCCGCTGGCGGATCCTGCCAATGTGTTGGTTGCATGTTCGTACTGTATTGCATGTGCGCACCAGATCGCCGGATTGGACTTCCTGACAATGCTCGGTATTGTTCTTGCCATGATGTCCCTAGTAGTAGTTCTTATCCTGTAACTCTGCACATGCTGCACAGCGGCAGTAAAGTATCTGCCTGCATGGTACCAACAGAATCTCACATTGGCGTTGCACCTGTACCGGGGTATCCGTAGGTTTCTGCATCATAGCACAATTTCTGTATATACGAATCCTTTATCTGGTTTCAATGCTTTCTTTTAAAAAATTATTTTGTAGCCTTAACAACTGCTGAACTCATTTGGAATGGGTTGCAATGGATCACAGTCAACGTGTGGACCAGGAGACTCAGAATAGGGACTGTCAAACTGGCATAGCCACTGTACGGGTCACATGTACAGCAGTGATGTGCGTCATGGTTACATAGTGTCTGGGGTTGGACGTACTCATGGCCGTGACTGTAAAAGTGTGGTGGCGTGTAGTCTGGTACAGTTTTATCAACTCTTTCCGAAGAGCCTGCTGCCTCCATCAGGAGAATGGGTTCTGTAGGTTCTCCGAAAGATTGGCAAAATTCTACTACATTATACGGCCCTAAGTCCCAGCTGGCGGTATTCTTCGGTCTCTCTGTCAATAATGGTCGCTTACACTCGCGGTTGAAAGGGCATCTTACCAATTTCTTTTATTTGGGGCTTTATCACTTATTATGCAAGATTGTTCGCATAAAATTCTGTCTGTTACGCAATGAAAATGTAATTCGTTTATGCTAACTGACAATGTTGGCGCAGTTACTGAATACATGATACAGAATACGTGTTAGGAGTGTGTGGTACGTATTTGTTTGGATTGAAGTCGATAGTGCTGTTTGTGGTGTGGTGTTCAGTATATACTACGTGTAGAAAAGCCTTTCGATTTAATTACGAAGTTGCCCCTTTCTGCACTGATAAGAGTGCTACGTGCTCCCAGTTTTAATTAAACTTTGGTTTAGTGAAATGCCTGACTGTAATTCTGGAGATTCTTCAAGGTTTGTTCACAGTATCAGCAACTCAGAGACACCTGTAGTAGGCGTAGTCATGGTTACAGGCCTGTTGCAATACTGTGTGCGGACGTGACTGTGCATACCTGCTGATAACTGCATGTCTTAATAAAGCCTTACTGTCGGTATGACACACTAGGGCACTCGACATTCATCCTCAGTAAGATTTAACGCATTGAATCCTCAGTTTTCCAAATTATGTACCAGAGAAATTTTTAGTGTCCTGCTACCGTATAGGAACTATACATGGACGTTTCCGTTATCATTATTTTCGAGTTCTTTGTTTGCACTGCCCCGATATCACGAGTTGCCTATGTATTTATAATACAAATAACCGTCTGTATTATGCGCTGTGTGAGCAGTCATTTATTTAACCAATAATTATTTGTAATGTATTGACTTCGGTAGTACTCACGTTGGTAGGTGTTAAACACTGTTATTTAGTGAAGTTTATGGTGTTAAAGTTTGTGTTTAGCGTATTTTATAGATCCAATGGGATACAATACTCTGCAGGCTTCGTGGTCCAAATGATTATGAAATATCTAGTTTCTTACTGGGGGGTGTAGGAAGACACAATATACCTCCATTTGCTGCATTTCAGTTTGTAATTATACGTGAATTAATAACTGTCGTTCAGTGCATTCTGGTACACATAACCGGGTACGATGTTGACAAACAGCGATAACTAATTCCTTCCAAAAAAAAAGTATCAACTCATTATTATGAAATGCCCTATACTTTATGTAAAATTTAATATGATAGAAAACTTAGATTCCCTACAGGTTAATGCTCAGATGTGTGTATTTTCGAGTGCCGATCAATGCGAACGAAGGTATTGTCCTTAAGAAATGAGGTCCTGCTTTCCCCACAACACCCCTTGTCTGTTGTGTAGGTGGAAATTACAGGAGCGGTCGTCTGTAAGTCACAGTAATGTCGTCTTCGCGCATTATGAAATTGTACTGCGTTCGTCTTGTAAAATATTTTCCCACCGAAGCAGATACTTACGGTGAATAACTAATTGTACCGTAAATGCAGTAGCAAGAGACAGCCCTTTGAAGACTTAGTGTAACTAAATTATGTAGAAGATTCAGTTCGTACCGCACACTATTCTTTTTCGCCTTCTTTGGCGCAACAGCCCAACTCGAGCCTAGGTCTCCTCATCGTCGAGGCGTTACGATCAACACACACACACACACAGACACACCACACACAGTAGGACTCATCTGGAAGAGGGATCGGCCCCTTCGCAGAGACCTCTATTTGACAGAGACCTCTACTTGACAAGACACGACACTTTCAAGAGACAGACACCCATATCCCCGGCGGGGTTCGAACCCACAATCCCAGCAAGCAATCGACCACAGACCTACGCCTTAGACCGCGCAGCCACCGGGATCGGCTTCTCAAAGCCATACAAGACATAAATGCACTCTTTGTGCAGAACTTAGAATTCTTTAATGTTAAACTTTTTGGGGTGTGAAGTAACCGCTAGGCATTAGAGAGTTAATATGCCCATTAAGGCTGATCACTTTGTTGATTTTGACATGAATTTTTCTTGTCATGCATTTTAGCCCCGCGAACTCTACGCTTCAATCCTTTACCTGTTACTGTAGGCAACTTGTCAAGCAATGCGGTCTGTTGAATGACGGAACTAAGAGACAGAACCCATACAAGAACTTCACTCAGATCCAAGCTAAGCCAGAAATGCAGGCTGTTGTTCGGATGTGTTTCGTGTTGTTTGAGATGATTCATGGACTGTATTTGCTCGTCTTTTCGCAACAGACTGCATATGAACACTGCCACAAAACTTCACTATCTCACGTTTTTAATCCGATTAGGTAATCTGTTGTACATTGTATGTGACTTTAAATAGTAATTGTATAGGAAATCCTAGAATGTGACTACTCTAGTCTGATTATGAGTTTTTGTCTCGTCCCACCAGTATTCATTTTATAAAGTCTTTAACTTCCGTGTGTACGTGGATGTTGGTAACAAATATTGATTCATTATACCAATATAACACTGGACATTGTCCATTGTCTGATAGAGGAGAACCAGTTCCCAAAATATCATGTATATTGACTTTCCTATACCTTAGACAATGGGTTGTGTCCAGTATGATACTGATATAATACGGCAATTATTTGTTGAGTGTAAACACTAATATATTTACACGTGAACATGTTGTGTTTGTAGATATGTTCATTTACAAAGCATGCAGCATGGTTTTATTTTGTATGTAGCTAATTGTTATGTATAATGTTTAACTGTTTAATAAGAAGTGAGTTTTAGAAATGCTGCTTGTATGCTTTCACGTCCTTGCCTGTATGAACAAATAAAGAAATGTACAGCACACGCACTTCATTGTAGTGTTTATTTGTACATTTAGCATTAGCTGTTAATCTTCACGTAAGTATTGTTTTAGATGAAGTCCAAATGGTTACCATTGGGACAGGTGACTGATCCGTACTGAAGACTACAGTGTTTTTTTATTAATCTCTTCCCACAGGCACCTGTGTCACGTTGCAGTGTATCCTACGTGCTGTTTACATGTACTACCTCCCTCATATGCTCTGAAATTATGAACTTCCGAAACGTCCAATTAAAATAGGTGTAACAACAGAGCATGAGTTCTGGCGATTACAGTATAAATTTGGTATCTCATTTAAGTAACACACCAACAAATACACATATATAGTCTTTAATAATCTAAAATTTACATTAAAACACTTAAAACGCTCCTGCATGTTTCGATCATACGATCATCCTCAGGGAGCATACTTTGTTCCTTGCTAAAGTTACAGTTTAAAACACTCAGTGATTTACTTCTCAGTCCATAGCCATTCTCACGCCATACGGCACAACAAGCACATCGACAGCCGGTCTCAACTGAACACCGTACGACTCACACACAACACACGACATGCTGCCGCAGTACCAAATTAATATAACGAAGTAAATCACTGGGTGTTTTAAACTGTAACTATAGCAAGGAACAAAGTATGCTCCCTGAGGATGATCGAAACATGTAGGAGCGTTTTAAGTGTGTTAATGTAGATTTTAGATTATTAAAGACTATATATGTGTATTTGTTGGTGTGTTACTTAAATAAACCACAAAATGCACGGTGCAGCGATAAAGATAGGTGGTATCTCACTTTATAATGTGTTAAAGTTTCACATCTATTGGAACATAACGCCCTGTTGTTTGGTAAGTAATTGCCGGCCTTTCGAAATAACTTACTGCTTCCGTCTTCAGGGTCAGAGCTGTCCAAGAAGAGCTACTTAGACCCTACAGACGGAGGCAGCATGTTTTTGCATTACGGTCTGCAAGACTACACGGTGACACAATCCAACAAACCACAGCCTTGAACAAACATCCCCGTTAATATCTGAATTCTTACACGTTGTGCCTACGGTAACTTCAGAGTTTATATTTTGTTACGTTACGTTATGTTATTTGCAGCTTAATTGTACTAGAGTCTGTATATGTTGTTAATTGTCTTTGCTCCAAACTTGTTTTGTCACTAATAATTTGTATCTCTGATTACAGTTGTTGAATCAGTCTGTGGACTGTAAAATTCGTACTGTTCATATCGTTTACGTATCGTTTAACTGGCGTGTAAAATATTAGCAATTCGAGGCTGATCTTTCTACCACTGTGGAGGTCCATAGTAGTTGTTAGATTATATTGCAAATGTCGGTATAATTGAAGGTTTTCGGGTGGGCGATATGGAAACTTCTGTTTGCTGCTCTGCACACCGTTAGTGCTAGTATTTCAGTTTTAACTCAGTACACTGCCCGTAAATATTTAAAACCTTGAAGTGGTTATGTGTGTGTTTTCTTTGCCATGTTTTCCTCTTTTGTAAGTTGCTACGCTTGTCTACAGACCAAACTGCGCAAGTGTGAGAGTTAAATGTTGTTAGGTTCGTCTTTCGGTTTGCAAAAATTTGGTGCGCATGTAGTGCTATTAACTTCGCTGTGTTCATATAAGTGTTTGGCTTGTAACTATGTGTTTTTAGACGCGGCAAAATATTATTTTTCAACCCACTGAATTGATGAGATGGGCCCTAAAGTGGTAACATATTCGGTTTACGTCCCTGGATGATGTACGGTTATTTCTGGAGCAGTTTGGTCTGTTCAGTATCTACGTCATCCTTCCCATATATCCACAGTGTACACGCAGCTCCAAGAGTCATAAGACAACCAACTTGTGTCCACATACTGAACGTTATTATAAATATTAAGAGGGGTCAAAGTATTTTTGAAGTTTTGGTAACCAGAAATATTTTGGTCGTCAGAAAGAGGCCGATCAGTATTTCCTGGCCCCTTGTTGTAGCTCACGCCAGCATCCAGCGCATAATATTAATTTATTTTGTTCTAATATTTGTCTTAAACAGCCACTAGCCAGGCACTCAGATAACGGGAATAACATCGAATTTGAGAAAGAGGTAAAGCAACACGCCATTGAACACGTATGGGGGAATGGGGAAATAACTTCACGCATTCTTAGCCTCGGCACTAGAGAGGGATGAGTGGTCAGTTTCAAGTTCCGGCGTTTTTAATCCCCAAGAAAGAGCTCTTGGTGACCATTGGCCGCCGGTGTGGACGCTGGGGTGAGTGAAATCTCCTACTCCTACCGGGGATCGAACCCCGGTTTTCAATCCTTCCTTCCGTAGCCTTGTCACTGTGCTGACTGAGCTGTACCACGTCTAAATTAATCTTCACCCCTTCGAATGCGGTTCATCGTGTTCCTCCTCGCAACAAGTGACCGAGTGGCATTGTCAGAGCCCCAGAACCAACTCCCACACAGCGGGTAGGAAAGTTACTCGCCAGTCAGTGGCGTAGCTAAGGCCTTCGCAGACCCTTTCATGTCAGGTAGCCCACAGATGTACAGAATATCAATATTTGTTGCGGGTTCCTTCTTCTGAAAAGGATGGCTGTTACGGTTATGGGAGTAACTTTGCTAATAGTTATTGGGGGAGGGGGCACGATTATCGATTTGCGGTGGGGCCTCCGACGTTTTTTCTACGCTACTCTCTCCAGCCAAATATTTTGTCACCACTGGGGACCGGGCGATTCATATGTAATTCCGTAATGGTTCCAAAAGCTTATGACCGTTAATAGAATCGTGATGGGAGCATAGATAAGAATAGGCCAGCGTGTGGATAAAATGAAATAGCCTAAGAATTTCGTAGACTGTTTCTATCTCCGTCATCAGGTCAGTGGAATGGTGTCTACTGTGCGCAAATATTTACATCAGACAAGTCCAGCTTGTTGTTACGTGCAGGCTGCAGTGCGCTAATAGATTCGAGCGGGGACGCAAATTTTTAGGTGCATTCGCAAAATTTTGGAAAACGACTGTTAACTTCGTCACGTCTGTCTGTCCGTCCGCATGGACCAACTCGCCTCCCACTGAAAAGATTTTCATAAAATTCGATATTGATTATTTTTTTAAAATCGCAAGAAAATTTAGGTTTCATTAAAATCGGGCAAGAACAATGTGTACTTTACCTGAAGACTTATGTAAATTTATGATAGTATATCGCTGAATTCGTCTTAGAACGAGAAATATTTGAGACAAAAGTTGTAGAAAAAACCAAAACACACATTTTGGGCTCTTTTTTTTTCACAAGGATATTGCCTTTTGTGAGGTTATGTGGAAATGTATGGTAGAGACAGACAGGCCACATATGACAATATAATACGGCGCATGCGCATATAATGCTGGATTACTAAGACTACAGACACTCGAATTATGTAATACTTATTGTTTTTCAACGGGAGCAATGGTTACGCGAACGCGCCTTAATGTTAAGTAAAGTGTGGTGTAGTTTATGTACATAAACACATAAGAACTTTAAATTTAGTTGCTGGATGCTGTATATAATGAATACTGCAGATGTAATTCATTTTATTTTAGCAAGTTCTAAATATGGTGCACGAACGTCCTGAGGAGAACACACAGGTGCCGCAATATGTAGGGATGGTGAAAACTTCGCTTTTATGTACGCTGTGCATCGACTTGGTTTTATAAATGGATGTTAAGCAAAAGGTACGGAGTGGGTGACTGCAAATAATCATCTTAGTAATTAACCAACTTGATGCACAAAATTTTTGTTTTACAATAAGTTTATTTCATGCATCTGAAGCTTTTGTCTTCTAGGTTGCTATCTAAAAATTTAAAGATCAAGATATATAGAACTGTAATTTTGCCTGTTGTTTTGTATGGGTGTGAAACTTGGTCGTTGACACTGCGGGAGGAAAGTA
>Ga0123355_10006143_pt1 | contig 17724 bp, 15 predicted proteins | sample TergutEmb28metaG_3_FD_89872 | JGI IMG/M metagenome (GOLD analysis project Ga0123355, IMG submission 89872) | Embiratermes neotenicus P1 segment gut microbial communities from Petit-Saut dam, French Guiana - Emb289 P1 | ecosystem: Host-associated > Arthropoda: Insects > Digestive system > Gut ...
CCAAGTAAGGTGACTGTCAATTTGTATACCAAGAAATTTTAAATTTACTGCTTCTTCTATACACTTATCCTTATAACAAATGGTCAGTGCACAGTATGGTTGATTTATTGTTACAAATTTCATTATATTTGTTTTTTCCAAGTTTAAAACTAACATGTCGGCTAAAAACCATTCAATCATACGTGCTAATACTAGATGTGCTGATGTAGAGAAATCTATAAAATTTCCATTCGAAATTATTTACACTAGTGTCATCAGCAAATAGTATTGGTTCTGTAAGGGAATTTATTTGCAATGGAAGGTCATTTATATACACCAAAAATAGTGTGGGTCCTGGAATGGAACCTAGGGGGAATCTGTGCTTCAATATTCCCCAGTCTGAAACTAACTTGTGAGTTGAATTGGGTGATTTTATTCCTACCTTCTGTTTCCTATTTGTTACATAGGACCTGAACCAATCTATAGTTATTCCTTGAATGCCTCATGATTTACAGAGTCAAAAGCCTTTGATAAATCACAGAATATTCCTCCAATGTATAACTTTTGGTTAAGAGATTTAAGCACACTGTCAGTTAGCCTAAATGCAACATCCTCAGTAGACTTGCCCTTCCTAAAAGCGTACTTTTCTGGGGCTAGTATATTGTTAGTCTGCAAAAGCTGACTTAACCTACTATAGATTGCTTTCTCAAATATTTTAGCAAACGTTGGTAATAGTGAAATGGACCAATATGTTGAAATTTCAAATTTGTCTCCCGTCTTGTACAGTGGTTTTACTACTGCCATTTTTAGACGATAAAGGAAAATACCTGTGTGTAATGAGTAATTATAAATATAGCTGGGAAAATGATCAATGAAGCACATGATTTTATAATTTTACTTGTTATTTCATCGTAACCTGAGTAGTTTTTTCATTTGAGAGAACTTATTATACCCTTTATTTCTGCTTCAGTAATTGGAAAATTGTTTTTGGTATGTAAGTTTTCACCGATCATCTCACTTCTCCACATCCACGTACTTTTCTAACTACTCCTTTACAACAATCACGGAAATCACGCTGTCACGGAGGACAGCGGCGCGCCGCCATCTTAGTACCCAGCTTTGTAAATTATGTCCCCACAGTTTATCCCACTCTGATCCATGGTTTATAGTCCACTATAATTTCCGTGACGGTTGTCGAGGAAGGTGGCAATATGGTTAGTTTCAGTTGTGGTTAGATCATTGAAAATATATAAGGAACTGAGAAATGTGAGGATATGTAATTATATGCCAAATTGTATAGTTTTGCGCAAGGATGCTGGAAATCATTGAGGGGACTTATGTATATAAATACGAAATTAAGAGAAAATATAGGTTATGTGTCGAGTATTGATGAACCGAAGCTGATGATGGCGAAATGTTATTTAGTGTATGTGCATGTAGTAAGCTAGGAAGAACAGTTGTCATGGCAGTTGAGATTCGTGATGTGTAAATATAACTTTCGATTGTAATGATGTGTTTATCGGAATGTTTACTTTCATTGATATACCTCCTAATACAACTCACTGATATACCTCCTAATACAGCTACTTTGTTCCTGTTATATTATTTTACGTCCTTCATATTTCGAGCGCAGGTTTATTACCAAGGGTGCCTTAAGTTACCACTGTGGGGTTTATAAGTATTATCATGGGTTTATGATAATTACACTATATTTGTGTTTTAAGTTCTACACGTTGATGCAGGAGTCACAACATTTCTTTCTGAGATCCATTAGCTTGTTCAGTTTGGAATAAGCACGAAATACCTTACCAGTGAAAGGCGTGAAGAATTGTATATATTTATTAGGAATGTGATCAAACACATTGTAGTAATTGTTGCCACATATCCCTCTTATCAGCCTTCTTTGAACCCAACTCCTTATATGGACGTGTATTGGGGATCGTCAGTGTGCATTCAGTGTAACAGATCAACAACTGATCACACATTCTGCATTCGTCAAATACTTGAAAAAATGTGCATAGAATGGACCAGTACGTAAGATATTTTTAGATTTTAAGAACACTTATGATTGAGAGGGAAGTTTTTTTTTTGTAATATTCTTATGGAGTTTAGTGTGCCTAGGAAACTAGTTAGGTTGATTAAAATGTGTTTAAAAATTATATGTTGAAACCTTTAGTAAAGTCTGGATAGACAGACATTCATGTGATTCATATCCAATTGTGAATAGCATGAAATGGAATGATTTATCATCACTGCTTGTCATCTTTGCTTTAGAATATTCTGTTAGGAAGTTCCAAGCAAATCAGAAGTGACTGGAACTGAATGGGCCCCATCAGCTTCTAGTATATGCTGTGGTTTTGGATTAGTGTGTGTGTCAACTATAAGGAGAAATGCGGAAGCCTTTTTGGTCATTAGTAAGGAGTTAGTCTGGAAGTAAATGCTTACAAAATTAAGTGTGTGTTCACACTTCATGACCAGAATGCAGGACAGAATGTTATCATAAATATGGGTAATAAATCAGATGAAAGTGTGGCGAAGTTCAAACATTTTGGAATGACACTAACAACTGAAAGTTGCTTGTGTTAAGAAATTAGGAGTAGTTTATTTCAGGGCATGCCTGCTGCCATTCTGTTTATAGTCTTTTGTCTTCCCACTTTCTGTTTAAATATTTAATGATTAACATGTATGGAACTATATTTTCCCTGTTATATATATGTCTATAAAACTTGGTTTCAAACATTAAGGGAGAAGCAGGGTAAGGGTATATAGGGCACTGAGGAAGTTGTTTGTGCCTTAGAGGGGACAAGTAAGAGGAGACTGAAGGAAATTGCATAATGATGAACTTGTAAATTGGTGTGCCTCAGCAAGAGTTACTTTGCTGATCAAATGAAGGAGAGTGAGGTGAGTGGGCATGTAGCACATATGGGGGAGAAGGGAACTACATACTGAGTGTTGGTGGGAAACCTGAAGGCAAGGGAGCACTTCAAAGATATAGTCCTAGATGGAAGGAAAACAGTGAAGTGGATCTGAAAGGAAGAGGGTGGGAGAGCATGGACTGATTGGTATGGTTCTGGACAGGGACAAGTGGCAGGTTCTTGTGAGCAAGGAGTGAACACTCAGGTTCCATAATGTGTAGGGGATTTTCTTGCTAGCTGTGGAACTGTTATTTTCTTAAGGAGGATGTCATTCCATGGTGTTAGTTACATGGCAAAGCATACGCATAAACATTCATTAATATTCCTGGTCATGTACCATATCCATTACAGTTTTTTGTAAAGTTCTGTTAGCCCCCTCTCCCCCCTCTTTTTATTGTAACTTTCTGTAGTTATTGGATGTATGTATTGCACTACTTTGATTCATGCTGCTTATGTTGGTGTGTGTGAATAAAACCCAACTGGCTTATGGATTTTTACATTCTCTGACAGTCATTGTATTGTTGAATAAATGGGCATGCTAATATAAATGGGATAAACCAGGTTATAAAACACAGGCCCATATGAACAATGTTAAAATAAAGTGAAGTTAAAATAAAAATGGGCTAACACAACATATAAGAATCTGTTGTACCAAACACTGTAAGCGATATGATAAGTGTTGGTTATGCATAGCCATACAGAATTTGAAACACTAATAAAACATAATTATCCTAGACACATGAAATGCTATACAAATACTTTGGGGTAATAGTTAGAAGACCCTGATGATGAATCCCACTTTTGAAACATGTCCACCATAACGTAAAAGAGATATAACGTAAATTTTGAATTTGTATTAAATTGTTTAAAAAAAAAAAACTGTCCATTTATGGTCACTGGGTGTATTTATTGTCATTAAGTATTTGTAACATTTGTAACCTGTCACAGGAGTCACATTTCAGTTATGATTAGGTGTTTCATGTAGAATCAGAGGATGAGTGAATTTTTGTGTGTAAGTTAAGACAATTACTATGTGCAAAGATACGTGTGTTGGCTATTTAACAATTTTATGTGAGAATTATACCCAAAAAGAGCAGGAGTTATAGGACCAGTAAGTAATAATACTGTGAATAGTTACATGTTCCTTGTTGCTGCCCATGTCCAGATGAAGTTTCTTTAAGTGCTTTGCCAGAATTGTGGACTTTCCTGCACACTGTTTTAGTGTGGACATATTTTCTCCTCTGTTGTGTCTTTTTTTACAGCATGGCAGGGTAAAGACAAAGACAAGTGCAGAGAATCAAGAAGCGAAGAGAAATGAAAAAGAAAAGAAATCCAAATTGTACAAAATAGGAATTGACAAAACCTTCAAAAAGGTACTACTTAGTGGTAACTACCAACAGTGTGCTGTGACAGCAATGCAAGTTGGTTGTAATGTGGTTCATGACCTGTCTGTGTGAATTGTACATGAGTGTCAATCTGCAATACTTGTTTCAGCGCCAAGCAGGAGAATATGATGAAGAAGCTCTTGCAATTTCAGCACAACTGTTACTAGCCAATCCTGATATTACTACACTGTGGAACATCAGACGGGAAGTTCTCCTTCATTTTAAGGATGAAGATCAACGGTATAATTGGACTGTTCAGTAGGACAGTTACAACTGCTGTTGATCAACATTTGTGATCAGCATGTTATTATTAATCTCTTAATGGGTAGCATAGGGTATATTAGGATGGGCACCACAGTGACCCTGCACCTTGACTATTTCTGGTCTTTTGCTCACACTCTTTGCTGATTCATTCAGCAGGCCCGCACTTTTTACAAAGTGTGATTACCTTGCTGACAGATATGTTGACAAAGTCACCTGGTTTCAGGAAATGATGACTCAGGTGCCTAAATCTTAATACTGCCAGTGCTTCACAATCATGAAGAACACATTAGGCCATTTAAAATGTGTGTTTACCTCTACCACACTGCAGACTGTCTACCAGACCCAGTTTATGTCCTTTTAAATGGCAGTGCCATGTTAGGAGCACTGTCAATATTCTTAGCTGGTTTCTGTTCAGGTTGAATAATTCCCCACCTTTTTTAGCAGAGGGTGTTTTAAGACAGCCCGTAGCCTACCTTTGTCCATGAATGGACTGCCAATAGTCCTCATGTTTCTTGCTCATCCAGTCCCTCATCACTCCTCTAGCAGCCTGTGTAGATATGCCAGTGGCAGGCTCAGGACCTGTGAGTGGATGGGAGGAGTGTTTAGCAAATTGATCAACTGTTTCATTTCCATCAAATCCCCTATATCCTGGCACCCATACCATTTGGATCATGTAATGGTCTACCAGTTTCACCAGGGATTGATGACAATCCCAGACTAATTGAAAATTTATCTAGAGACTCTCAAGGCCCTTAATGGCAGCTTGACTCTTGGGAAGAATGTAGCTGTTTGTACCTGTGTAGCCCTTCTCTCTATGTATTCTCCATTACACAAGTCTAAAAGCCATATTTTAGTCTGGAATACTGTGGTTTGGAAGCCCAAGGCTGAAGTTATGCCCCCTTCTTGAGCCCCATCAGTACACTCCAGCACCAGTGCCTTTATTGGTCTTGGACCCATCCATGTAACAGACCAGGCCCCTTTAATATCTGGTTGTTACTTGTTCTGCCACTCGCACTTGTCAGGGAACTTGACTGTGAATGGCTTGTGGTATGCATATCTTTTTTTCATCTTGTAAGCCCCATTTGTAGGATGGGTTCATGCTCCATGTCTCAGGATTTTCTAGCATGACTGAAATATGTGGATTTGGGTTTCCACTGCTGGCTGCACATTAGTCTAGCTCTCTGCCTGGGTGTCTGCCTCAATAATCTCACCAGGAGGAGGGAGTTTAGGAGGACCTCCATTGCAGCTCCTGGGGCCATTGTCACCACACCTCTGGTAACCAGACCAGCTAATCTTGTAACATACTGAGTTCCATCCTGCTGATCTTTTATCCACAAGACTGTGTAGCCATAGGTCAACATGGGTCTGATTGTCATGAGTTATATTCAGTACTCTACTCTGGGTTTCAGACCCAATGTGTTCCTTTAGAGGTCCAGAAAACCCTGTAAGCCTTATTCAGTACATTTTTCAGCTGTTGCTTCCATGTTAATCCCTTGTCCAGAGTAAGTCCCAAGATATTTTACCTAGGTAGTTAGCTACATTGTTTTCCAGAGAAGGTTGATTCCTTCAAGCCCCTTAAGTCACTCTTCCTAGTGAGTGGAATTATCGCTGTATTATTGCTAGACAACTGAGTTCTATCACATCACTGTTGTAGCACACCCAAAGCCTCCTGAAGCACCTCTGAGATGGGGTTTGGGAATTTCCACCTATTAGGATAGCAGTATCATCTGCATATCCCGGTGTGTAACACTCACTCTCATCAGGTCGTTGGGTCCTGTAATGATTTTGTCCTTAACCAGGCATCACAACAGAGGCAACAGAACCCTCCCATGTGGACAGCTGTTGGTCACAGACCCCTCCAGAATTTCTCCTGCAAGTGTGGCTGTAATTTTCCTGCTACCCAGCATGGAGCTGACCCACTGACAAATTGTATACTCAATCCCATGCTTCCAGCTGCTTACGTAATAACTTTAAAATGGATACTGTTAAAGACCTCTTAAATACCTAGGAAAGCTCAAAGTACTATTTCACTTTGTTCCACTGCGTTCTGTATGTGTGTGGCCGCATTGTGCAGTGCAGTTTCAGTAGACTTATGTGGTTGGGAGGCAAACTGGTTTTGATATAAAGGGTAAGACCTCAATATCTCATTCATGTTTGCATACACACCAGTTTTTCTGTTGTCCTCAACATGAAGGGTGTTAGATTAATAGGACGATGTGCCTTAGCCTCGAAATAGTTAACCATCCTGGGTTGAGTGATAAACATCAACTTAACCCATCTCCAAGCTTTGAGTATATACCTTCCTGCCTGACAGGCCCTAAATATGTGGCACAGATGAGCCATTAAGTGCTCAATTCCTTGTTGCAGTAATGCTAGCACAATTTTGTCATTCCCTACATGCGTGAATGGTTTTAACATACTTATCCCTATCATATTTTGGACTGATCGACAACCTTTTCAGACAGGTCCAAGCCCTCCCTGTTAGTTACACATGATCCCAGTTTTGGCTGCCTATGCCTTTCCATTGTGATTTCAGTTATCTTAGATCCTGAAAAACAAACCCTTTGAAATTCTCCCAGGGTGTCTTTCCTGTTATCAGTCATGAGGTAGTTCAATGGATCCCACCCTGTTGGTTGACTTGACTGGCCATGATAAATCCTCAGTCCACAGACATTATTCCCTCCAAGCAGACCATTTGGCCTTTCGGGTTTGTTTATTGTAACAGGTGAGGGCCATCTTATATGGCTCCCAGTCATCTGCTATTTTATCTTGATTAAAAAGCTGTCTTGTTAGAGCCGTAAAGTGGCTCAACTCTTTTTTCTGTCAAGGAACCCATCTTAGCCTAGACAGCCACCTTGCCTGGACAGTTAAGTATGAGGGTATTGCCTGTTGCACCATATCAGTGGGCAGCTGCACGTCTGTTATGACCCCTAGATTTGCCTTTAGGTCTTGCTAGTAGGTCTCTTGAGGTTGTGATATATGACCCTGTTCAGTTCCAGGTCATCCACTTGAAATAGTAAGTGTTTGTACTCTTACAAGGAAGCCTCATCAGAATCATGCCAGTTTGACACTAGGTCCCTATCTATTCAGTCTTTGGTCTCAAGTCTGTAACCTCCTTCCTTCTACTAATTGCAAAGGTAGTCCTGCTAGCTTTATTAAGACTATTAAATTTTTGACTTACCAAATATACTAGTAAGCATTCTCCCTGTGGGTTGATGTCTGTGCTTCCCCATAAAATGTGTGCACTGGCATCACACCCAGTGATGAGCTGCATTTTAATCCTGCTGTAGTAGTCAGTGACTTTCCTTAGTCTTTAATGTCAAACCAGTAAAACACTGGCCCAGTATTTTAAATGTCCTTGTAGGATGAAAGAGAAAGCAATATCTCACAATGCCATGATGCTTTTACAATTATTTGCATTTATTAATACAGGTGTCTTTTTCAGTTTGTCTAAAGGGTGTTATAGGTATGAAGGCTTGTCTGAAAATTAATTCTATTTAAAAAAAAGTCCACATATGAGGGGTAAATTTTTTATGCCATTACGCTTATTGCAGGATTCATTAATTATTTACAAATATCTCCAAGTAGCTGCTCTTATTTTCTTTTTTCTCAGAGTTGTAAAAATGAACAAATACACATATAGGCCATTCCAACTAGTCTCTTTTCTTTCATGAAGCCTTCTGTAAAATCCATTACCCTTCATCCCTGTTATTTCATCAAGAAAGTGCTACTGAAAAGTATCAGTGCAGCACTTACAATGGCTATATATATATATATATGTCTGAGTGCACCCCTTTTCCAGTTCAGTGTCAGTTGGTCCTCAGAAATGTAGTATAGTGTGACACCTTGGAAGCATGGGGTAGCACACAACCCCACGTTGCCTTCTAGACTTTGTGTGTGTGTAACATGCACAACACCCAATTCTTCCCTTTTCCAAAGCCCACTGTTTGTGTCAAATCTGTTTAGTTCTTGCCCATGGTCTGAGTTCAAGGCATGCTCCTCTTGTCTTGTATTAGATATTTCACCAACGTCGGTTTGAATAGTCAGTGTGATTATTTTCAAGATTGAGTGGCAAGAATGATAACATTTTTGAAAATGATAAATTTTGGAAGGTGGAGAAAACTTATTTGCCTGTTTTGAGTGTTGTCTGTTAATGGCCTAAGTTGTGCCGTCAGATTTGTGGATTTGTCTACTTGCTTCATATGGCTGTTATAGTTTTGTACTGGGTCTGGTCTCAGAAATTTTCCATGCTTATCATAGAAATTACCCTCTGCTAGTAGAAAAAACATGTTTGTCAGTGTGTTTACATTTTGTCTGTTTCCACACCATGGCCATCATCATGCTGGGAGTTAAATGTTTCCTGTATCTTCCTGAGCATACATTCATATTATACATAGGCCAATATTTCTTAGAATCACACAACTGGTAATTCTTGTTCCAAAACTTCTATATTTCTTTGGTGTATGTTGTTTGAAAGTGACCCTGCCTTTGGAGAATAGAATAATTTAAAATGCTAATTGTTCAGCTGGTCTTTAATACTCAGTTTATGAGCCAATGAATGTGTGTTTTCCACACTAGGTTGGATTTTTTTGTGTCTTGTCTGGTTCGTTTTTGTTGCCTGAAATGCAGAAATCTGTCTTGTGTAGTGCTGATAATGTTTCATAGTGCTTCAGATGAATGAATGTGTGTCAGTCATGTTCTACTATCACTTGTGTTATGTCACATTAGTACTGTGGCATTCTAATGTAGAAGGTCTAACACACATGCAGGAACAGTAGCAATTCATGTGACTGAAGCTGCCCTGCCATACATATTTAATCACTTTGACTGACAAACTGAATTGTTGAGGAGAAAATAGGCATAAAACATGACACTATAGAATTGAAAAGTCACATACAAATCCTTACAGCAGAAGGAAGGAAATTTGCCTTTGGTGCCATATTGCACTAGCCACTTTGAGAGAGGTCTGTTTGGGTTTTCCTCCCCCACTTATTTCAAAATATAATATGGGCTCATTCATGAGCACATAGATAAGCCAGTGTTCTGAGAAACATAAACTCTTGCTGACTTGCACAGCTTGTTATACACATGTACAGTCATGTACAAATTTTGTAGCTTGGTGTGATTAACAGAAATAGATGTTTGAATTGAATTATTATTTGAACTAAAATTTAAAACAGAAAGAACAAATTTAAAAGTGATCCTAAACTAAGTTGTGTAAAAATAAGTGGATTGTTTCACAATTGAAGGAACAATTAGATGGATCCATCCTTAAGAGTTTACTTTTCATTTGAAGGGTTTAGGATTAAAAATATATAAAAAATACAAGGTTTGTATCAGTGAGTACAGGAATGGCTATCTAAGGCGAAAAGAACCTCGGGCATCAGCACCTACTTTGGTGTTTAAATCTGCTTTACTTTAAAGGTTTGTGCACTTGTAAACACAGTAATGAACCTTTAGGTTCCATAAAATGCAGGGAATTTCTTGACTAGCTGAGAACAGGTTACCTTCTCAAGAAGGATTCTGCTCCTTGAAGTAAGTAAGTACTTCTCAGGTTATTCCTTTTGATGGGGTGGTGTGTCTGAATCATGATGGAGGTATACTGAGGTAAGAGTAAGTTTCCTTATTCTCTTTCCTCTAATATGTGTCATTCTTACTGTTGTCAGATCCATAGAGCAGTGCTCCAACAACAGAAAGGCATGAATTGTGTACCTGACAAATATGCAGGGTACAGGAGCAATACTGGGTCTGGCAGAGAACAGCAACCTGTCAATTGCACAATTCCCTTGTTTGGTCCCCACAAACCCAGGGTTCTTGAATAAGTGCTATATCAATCTCCCTTATACCAGGTTTTCAACAAAGATATGTTGTCACACCCTTGCTATGGAGCAAATTTATTTTGATAAATTTACATCTTTCACATCTGGCCTTTTGGGACCCATTGTTTGGTGGAGTGAGTGTTTGTGCCCTGGTTGCACTGAGCTTCTGGTAACACTCTGACTGCCCCAGTTTTCCTAAGCTTTCCCTTATCAGGCCCAGGTAACTTCGGTCTGGCTGCTTGCAGGGCCACCACCACACACATTTTCTGGTATTATCTCCTTGTATAGAAATGCCAAATGAAGTGGCTCCCTGGAGTGCTTCTTGCATAGCTAAGTGTCTTACATTTGGCAAGTCCTTATCCTTAATTTTTGCTCTGTGTCCATAGGTCTGTTGAAAATGCCAGCCATCTGGAATGGTCTGCCAGCACTGCTGGCCCCTCTGTTAAGCAGTGTTGTACAGTTGTCTGTACAACAGAGCCCCTGCACTGAATGGGTGTCTTTTTGCTAGCAATTTCTACATGCATCTACAAGTAGTGGGGAAATAACAGTCACCACCACTAGAGCGTTTTGCAGGTGTCAGGCATACATATAACAGGGTGCTGCCTGGTGCCCCAAGGGTTTTATTCATGACACTGCCATCACTGCCCAAGTGTCATGAAGCCATTGGCACAGTGCTGCACACCTTGGCCTAAAAGGACCACTTTTCCTGTTACCTGTTCCACCCCCATCTGCAATGTGGATACCAGAGTTTGGCTTTTGCAGGGGAAACTGTTAATAAATGCCAGTGACGCACTGTGAAAAACAACGTAGCCATTTTGCTGTAGCCTTAGAAATTGTGGGTAGCGATTCTTTGGCAGGTCAGACTGCTCTGATCAGGTTGGCTCAAGTGGTTGTGCATGCAGCAGGTGCCCAATTTGAATCTCAGTCAGGCATTACAGGGATTTGCACTGCCCCTTTGAAAGAAATATTGTGTCCAAACATATTAATGGAAATACAGCATAGTTAGCTTGTTTGAATTGTTACAAAGCAAGAAATGTAACATTAAATAAAACGAAGATATAAAATTCTTTTTAAGCATAGCCTGATGACCCATTAGGGTCAAAACATGTTGTTTCAATAAAAAGCATCGAACTTTTCTTTGTCAGCAGTTTATGTATTTGTAAACTAATCACATGAGAACACAACGGGGTGTATAACTTTAAAATTGTAGTTACTGATGTTCGAGTGTGCAGGTGAGATACAGCATGTATTTCTAATAAATCTTATAATCAGATGTCCAGTATACAGACATTTCAGGAGCAGTAGATTACTTTAGATTACCAGCCAGAGGACAGGGACTGGTCGTGGTACATATGAATACTTCAGGGATGTTATCAGAAATTGGAAGTTTTATTAAATAATTGGTTTGAATAAATTATTACTGGTTTCATTTTTAAGACATCTTACATTTTTACCAATAATTCTGGAAGGAAATCTAAAATAAAGTTAACAAATATAGATATAAAATAAGATGCTACACCAGTGTTCATACAAATTATATTTTCTACTTCTAGAAACCTTTTGTGTTTTATACAGGTCATAGGCCAAGTGGCCTATGAACTAGCTCATTCTTTTTTCTTGGTGTTGTTTAGCACTTGGCTGATCCATCTTGGTTTGGGTTTTCCCATATTTCTCTTTCAGAGTAATTCTGATGCCCTGTCTTGTAGCAGTCTGTCCTTTTTTTTTTATTTTTTTTTTTACTTATATGGCCATACCACTGTTGCAATTTCTGTTGTATCTATTAAATTTTGGACTCCATTTGCAATCAAAAAACTTATTTTCTACTTCTGTCCCTTCTTCTTTGTCCCTCATTACTTTCCCAAATTTTAATATTCATTTCCCAGGCTTTGCTTTTTTTTATGTTTGTAAAGGTTCAGGTTTTGTTTTAAATTGTTTGTGATATTTTGTTGCATAATGTTCCTTTTGTAATTTTATAAGAGTTTATAACTTCTGTGTTATTATATTAATTTCTCCATTGATTTTTCTGTCAGAATTTATTTTCCAAATTAATGTATTTCTAATATCAGAAGTACAGTACAGTTTTTCTTTATTTTCAAAGAAGTGAAGGAGAAATACAGCAACTAATGCAGAGTGAGCTACGCTTGACTGAACAATGCCTGTGTGCCAATCCCAAATCATATGGTGGATGGCATCACAGAAGATGGGTGCTAGATAATATGCCAATACCCATTTGGGAGCACGAGTTGGCACTTTGTAACAAGTACCTGGAGCTAGATGAGAGAAACTGTAAGTCTAAACTCTATATAAGGAGAAATCTAATAATATCAAGAGAAGTTCTGATATGATAGTTTACATTTCTTGAACTGGTTCTACTTATGCAGAGAGACCAAATGTATGGCCCTCCTGCATAAGTTAGTAGTGGTGTAACCATGGCTGGAAATTGGGATGTCTGCCTACTTTGATAGCTTTATTGAAATGAACTGTTTCCAGTGTTTAAAACTGTTCTGGGCAGTGATATAATTCGCACTGTGTATCCTACAGATAACAATGGGACACAGATGAACTGCACTTTGAGTAGGAAAATGTGAAACTTAAATTAAGCTGTCAGGGTCTATTGAAATTGCAGAAGAGTCTTGTTGAAGTGTTAGTTTATTATAGATTACAGAGAATTCAAAGATTCATGAGGGAAGTAGGTTCCTGCACATTTACAGACACCCATAAATGTGAAAATGATTCCAATATCCATAATTGAATGTGAATAAAGCTTCAGTGGTGCGGATTTATGTTTACAATGTCTGTATGTCCATGTTCTTCACTTCAAGTTGATTATATCAACTTTATTGTTCATCAAACTAGTAGAACTTCTTTCTAAATTCAGTATAGATGAATATGTGAATACATGCTGAAGTGACAGCTTGTAGGAAAAAAGGGGGAGGAGAATGGCAAATGCTACATTCACTTCCTTGTGAGACACCTTATAAAATTTCAAGATAAGTGTTGTCAGGTTTTAAAGGTTGTTTCATAATGTGGGGAGCAGAAAACATTTTAAAATATTTAGCCCTGCTGAAAATCTGAAACTGCAAAGGAATCTTGCTTTACTGTGCTCTGTAACTTGTAGGTTAACTGTTAATCAGTTCATGGACGTGAGTAATGATGCACTTTTCATAAACAATTGTAATAATATGTTTATCATTTCTCAGGCTTTTGATTACAAATAGATGCTTGAGTATTTATCTAGGTTTGAAAAAGCCATTTCTATCCTGGACTGTAACTGAGGTCTATCAATCATGAAAATCATTTTATGATGGTAAGTTGTATCTGTAATTTGCTATATCTTCCATCACATCATTACTACTTTTCACTGGTAGATAGTAGTGCCTGAAAAACTTTGTCTTTATATTTACTTCAAGCTCTTGTAGGTCATGAGTTGGCCATATCTTACGGTACATCACATCATTCCTGACTTTTGTCCGATAGCTTAGAACTGCTAGAGGTACTTGGTCTTTATTTTTTACAAGCTTTTATGGTGATTTCATTGCATTCAGTCTTGTGAGAGGCTGATATCCCAGTAACTGAATGTGTTCTTCCAGTTCATTGTTGGGATTATCGTCGTTTTGTGGTGGAAAGGTCACAGATTTGTGCTGCAGATGAATTTGAATATTCGAGCAAGAAAATAATGACCAACTTCTCTAACTATTCATCATGGCATTACCGCAGCCGACTGTTGCCACTTATCTATCCAGATGCTACAGGGAAACTACCCATTCAAGAAAACAAACATAAAGAAGGTTAATATTTGGATTAGTCACTTGAGTCCACAAGGACCATAATTGTCATATCATTAATAATGTTGAAAGTCTGTGTGTGCCTTACATGTCACACAATTTTTGTCAGTTGGTATGTTAAGCCAAGTTGATAGAAACTGTTTAGAGTGACAATTGGAAGCTTATCAGCCTGTTTCCAGGTGTGAGAAATATATTGTATATTCACAAATTATACTCCCTGGGGTCGAGTTCTTTTAGAGAAAGTGTGTACGTTCATTTGGTCAACAAATTCCCCAAAGGTTTATTACTGATTCAGCAGCCCACCACTTGATCCTGACTTCAGCTGTTTGAGCTCACACTTAAAACCCTATTTATTTAAGCTCCATATTATCAGTAGTAATTAAACTTCTATGCATACATATGCCACATGGCTATTCCCTTCATTTTTCTGACTACAAGGAAGCTAAAAAGTCACCATACCCTCACTTAACCATGTGGTAACTTGTGCTGTACCTTAATTGTATATGCATGTGCACCATTATGTTCCAAACATAGCCTGATGTTCTAAAACATCTGTGACTTATTTGTGGTGACTGCCTGTTCCACAGTTGTGTGCAACTTCACACTGTTGCAGTAGTGGTGTGCAGCCACTCATCCCTTGATAATGCCCCATGAAGAGTTGTCCATTGTGGTCCACTTTTTTAAATTACCAAATATATTGTACTTAAAAATGCAAAATTAGAAATGAGACACAAAATACCAAAATTTTGCTGTAGTGAGAACAAGGAGTATACAGACATTAGGGTTTGCCTGAGTGGCACACTTTGTATGCATGCCCATTGTTAGAGGCGTGATTACTGCTGGAGTTCCAGGGCAGTTTGGAACATAACATTGCACATACAGATCCACATGATAAGTTAACTAGTGATATGGTGTCTTCTTAGCCAACCTTTACAATTTTACACACTCCTTAAATCCCCTGTCTCAAAGACAGTACAACTTATGACATTTCTCATTATGTAGTTCTACCATTGTTTCACGTCCTGCTCTTGGGTCCATATATTCTGCTCAGAACTATATTCTCAAACATCCTTACTCTGCTGCCAGTGTTCACTGAGATATTATTGGTTGTGTAATTGATGTTATCTCACTGAAAGTTTGTAACAAGCTTGTACCTGCTAAAAAATGAATACACTCAAAACTCTGAATCTGTTTTTTCTCCTTAGGGTTAGAGGTACAGTGTGTTAGCCCTGAGAAATGAGAGATAAAATTGTTACTGCCATGCAGGGTAACCTGAAGATGGAGGCAGAATGTGGCTATAAAATATTATTATCTATGTGGTATAAGAAACTGCACGGTGTCATATCTCAAGTCTGTAATCAGAACCTCAGATATCGCTTGTCAGTAATTTTCAGTTTGCCTGGTCCTGTTTTTACTTATGCCGTTGCATGAAGTGAACTTATTTCAGTTTGAAATAAGGCTACAGAATGCAATGTTGACTTGTACCCATCAATTTCTGTTACATACTACAGAACTGGAGCTAGTTCAGAATGCTGCTTTCACTGATCCAAGTGATCAGAGTCCATGGTTCTACCAGCGATGGTTGCTTGGGCGCACCCTTCAGCCCCTTATGCTGTCCCAGGTTCATGTTTCTAATGGTGTAATCTGTGCATCATTCACACATTGTGTCAGAGTTACCAGCAACAACTATGATATGCATTTGGAAGTAAAGGTGGACGGAGAGAATTTTCCCACTACTTGGAAGAGTACCAGTGGTCAGCAGTACTCCCATGTCTGGGTATCCTTTGAGCAGTTAACCAGTAATACCTAGCATCTTTGTGATACAGTTTATAATTTTGTAATTTAATGTCTCAGTGGTGTGCTCTTAGATTTATGGAAGCTAGTGACGTTGTGATGATGAGGTGATTGAAGTGGTTTATGGATATGTACAGGGTGCACCAGCAACACCTGACAGTTGTTGGAATGAAATAATGTTTTAAGGCAAAGTGTAATAATCTTATGAATACTGGTAGTTACATGCCATGCCCATGAGAATTCATGTTAATCGTATTGTTTGAATACCACACTTTATATGTGACCATCGTGTCTCAACACATTTCTGCATTTGCAGTGGAAATGATGTCATAACATGTAACATTTCTTTATGGGTCCCCTGAATACACTCCTGAATTCATTGCTTTAAGTCATCAATATTGACAGGAAGTGTTTTGTATACCTGGTTCTTGAGGTAGCCCCAAAAGGTAGTGGTCTGATACTGCAAAATCAGGTAGTTGGACAGCCTACATGTGCTAGATACATCCAATGGTATTCAAAATTTGGAAACATCTTGCTGGCTGAGTGGCACTTCCATACTGATCATCATCTGTGCACAATGATGTTTAGAGCAACTGCTGGCACAGAACAGATTTCCATGCAAGTTCTCAGGATGTTTCCAGGCAGATTTGTTCCTCTTGTTTTGCAGTTGTCACCAAGTCCCATACTGGCCTGTTCTTACAGCACCAGACTACTTCCTTTGGGACTACATCGAAAGTTAAGTATATGAAACATGACCTGCCAATATTGATCACATTAAATAGTGAATTCAGGAGTGTATTCAAGGGACCTGTAGAGAAATGCTATGAGTTTTGAAATCTTATCCATCATGAGAGCAGGAGTTTATTAAATAATGTGGTGGTTACCAGTAATGATTAACGTGAATTCTCATGGCCAGGAATATATGTACAGATGTCAATAAAATTGTTCCAGTTTACCTTAAAATGTTGTTTCATTTCACAAAGCATCACACGTTTCTGGCACAGTCATTATTTTGCTACATTAACAATAATGGATGCAGTTATTGCTTGTCTTAACCTTTATCCTAAGGACCTTTAATTCAGACTTTGTGCTCAACTCACAAATTTTCTCCATGACCGCCCTTTAAATCTTTGCGTGTGTTTGACACTATAGGTTTATATATAATGAAATAATCTGCATTTTGTTGTGAATAAATCAGAGATATTTCAATTCAGAAAAAGATTAAGTAGAAATGTTTAGTTCCTACATGCAGGAAGTTAATTTAAAAGTTTTATAATTTTCAATTTATTTTACTTATGTTTCTGTTTCGGGCCCGATGTATGCACAGTAAATTTCAGCTTCAAGATTTGTGGGGTTGTGCCTTTGTGTGGTAGTGTCAGAAAAATCATCTTACTTCACACACACTCCATACTTTCTCAGAACTTCCCTAACAACTTTTTTCTTCATACCACTCGCAGTTCACACGTGACATTTTAGCTGCCTCGTTGTCACGAACTGAGACTGTCCAAACTTTTGTTAAATGGTGTTCCACTCTAATGAATTTTGCCATCATTTTCAGCGTACCTTTCATGTGGAGAAATCTAGAGTCTCTCTCTACATGATATTTCCTTAGTCTGTCAAGGGAAGAATAACTAAAACAGAGATTCTTGTTTTTAAGCTTTCGCCCTGTTCTAAATGTAATTTGTTCCTTTTTGGGTAATTCCCTGGCGTCTGAGTTCTAATTGCCGACGTTTTGGAACTCACTATTGGTTCCATCTTCATAGGCAGGTGAATGAAGTATGTC
>Ga0123355_10006144_pt1 | contig 17723 bp, 14 predicted proteins | sample TergutEmb28metaG_3_FD_89872 | JGI IMG/M metagenome (GOLD analysis project Ga0123355, IMG submission 89872) | Embiratermes neotenicus P1 segment gut microbial communities from Petit-Saut dam, French Guiana - Emb289 P1 | ecosystem: Host-associated > Arthropoda: Insects > Digestive system > Gut ...
ATGCGCATAAGCCGCTAATGTGTTATCATAATGCTGGCAGACGGCGCAATATAGCTTGATAAGTTGGATTTCTCTCATAACTTCCATTTTATCGCTTTTTTCGCCGTTTGTCTTTTTATTTGTTTTGGTTAACAGTTAATTGGCGTTATCAAGGTTTCTTGCATGCCTGCCGATTAAAATGTATTTTCACAAATCGCTACTAAATGCGTGTTGTTAGGGATGGGGTGTTTCATCCAAATTTGCAATTAATTTATGGTTTTTACTCACGAATTTGAGATAACATTCATACGACTGATGATGGGGGATGTGCATGACTGGATTACAGGCTATACAGAGCTTATTGGACTTATCAAAAGACTATTATTATTATAGTTTGTTAGAGATGCTAGTGATTTGGGATATTGATTTTACTGCACCGCAGAAATCTAGTAATTCTCGTGATAATTTAGCATCATTTTTAGCGCATAAATCTGAGGCACTTATACTTTCCGATGAAGCAAAAGTTCTCGTAAATATTGATTTTGAGAAACTCGAATTGCCTGACGATATCTACAATTATGATATGAAAATTCTGAATGCTTGCAAGCGCGTATTATCGCATAAGACAAATGGTGTCAGGAAGATTCCGCTTGATTTGCAAAATAGATACCACTCAGCTTTAAGCGATGTCAGTTCATGTTACGCAAGAGAAATAAAGAAAACAGGATTCGATTACGTTCACATCGAACCAAAATTTAACCGAATGGTCGAATCAAAAATAGAAGCTATTAGTTATTCAAAGCAATTCGATACGAATTACGATTCGCTCCTTAATACGATAGAAGAAGGATTTTCATGTAAGGAAATGGACGCAATTTGCGCAGAGATTGAAATGTTTATGGATAGTAATCGAACATACAAAAGCCAAGTTCTATGCAACGCAGAAACCAAGCAAGGCGGATTACCCTTTGTAAATACGCTATGCATTGCAGAAGAGAACAAGGATTTTTGCGATTCTTTGATGTCGGATTTAGGTTTTGATTTTACTAGAGGGGGGACATATAACGATACATTCCCCTCGTCGACAATGTTCAGTCCAAATGATGTGCGTGTTACTAACGATTTCAACAAATCCATCATTAAGCTTATAAAACCAATAATGCATGAATGTGGTCATGCATTATATATGCAAAATATACCAGACAGCTTGAGTGAACACATGCTATGTCAATCGCCATCGTTATCCATGGAAGAATGCATTGCAAAAATATTTGAAAACCATATATGTAATTCAAAAGGCTTCTTGTTGTTTTTAACTCGAAAATTACGCCATAAATTTCCTGACTTTGATTGGGACAGTGTAGATTTAAATTCGATTATTACTTCGCCAAATAAGTCAATGATACGTACTGAATCAGACTTGCTATCCTTTAATTCACATATCTTAATTCGCTATGAGATTGAAAGGGACATTATAAACTTATCACTGTCCACGAAAGACGCCGCAATAGAATGGAATAAAAGATACGAGACTTGGTTTGGCTCTGCACCTAAACTAGACCAGGAGGGCATACTACAAGACCCACATTGGTTTTACGGGCAATTTGGATATTTCCCAATGTACATTTTAGCCAGTGTATATAGTGCACAAATATTTAACTGTATCCAAAGAGACGTAGCTAGTCTTGAACATGATATATCTGTTGGTAACTTTTCTTATCTTTTAGCTTGGTTACGAGAAAATATTTTTCAATATGGCTCTATTTACACGTCTAAGGACTTAATTAGGCGCATATCAGGCGAGGATTTGTCCTTGAAGTATTATTTCGATTTTTTGCGGAAAAGTTGCTTGGAATGATTTGATTTTAAGAGGGCTTAAAAGTCAGGAGACAAAAATGCTTGAAGTATTAAATGTCACAAAAATATATAAAAAATCAAATAGAAAAATAATAGCAAACGACAACATCTCCTTAACGATTCCAAATGGCGAAGTTGTTGGATTTTTAGGCGGAAACGGTGCTGGAAAAACGACACTTATAAAATCAATTTGCAATCTCATACGACCAACTAGCGGTCAAATTAGTTTTTTAGGAAAAAACATTCACAGTAATCCTGATTTTGTAAGACGTAAAGTTGGAGTTATGCTTGAAGGAGCGAGAAACCTTTACAATTTCTTGACTGTGGACGCTAATTTGTCATATTTTTCATTGCTAAATAAATTAGACCACAAAAAAGCCATTATTGAGCAAGATAGATTGCTTGAATTATTCGGTTTAATAAAAGAAAGAAAAAGCACTGTTAATCAATTGTCAAGAGGAATGCAACAAAAAGTAGCTATAATCGTGGCAATCCTTAAAGACCCAGATTTATTAATACTTGACGAACCAACTCTTGGATTAGACGTAGTTGCTCAAGCTGATTTAAAAGCGTTGTTGCTTGATATAATAAAAAAAAGAAATAAAACTTTAGTAATTTGTACCCATGATACATCATTAATTAATGATGTGTGTAAAAATATAGCTGTATTTAACAAGGGAAAACTTCTCGAGTATGGAGCATTAGATACACTAAGAAATAAAAGTAGTGCTTCAAATTATAGTATAATACTAAAAAATTCAGAAGATAATTTTCTTCGTTTAACAGAGCGTTATAGTGGCTTTGGAATTGAATCACATGGTGAGACTTTGGAAATTATAGTCGATTCTTTGGAAAGTATATTTACAGAAATAGAATTTTCAGACATACTTAAAGTCGAAAAACGTAGTAAAACTATAGAACAGTACCTTGTACAATTGACAGGTGGAAATAATGAATAAGATGATAAGAGCTGAGTTCATAATGTTGCTTGGTGAAATAAAGCAGTACTACTTAAATTATATTTTTTATAATCTTGGACTTGTCGTCATGTTCGTTGGTATTTTTTATTCGTTTTCTGACAGTAATACGAGTACAGGAATCGTCATGTTGTTCGGATTAATAACTTGGCAGTTATGCGTTTCATCCGTGTCGTATTTCACTAATGTTATGCAAGACGAGGCATTAATGGGGACACTGGAACAAATATTCATGACAAGAACAAGCATATTTAAACTATTAAGTGCTAAGGTTTTTGTTACGTCACTTTTTGATATTACTAAAGCCAGTTTGTTATTTACGATTTGTCTTTTCTTATTTGGAATACAGAATTCATTGTTTTCATTTGGAACAAGAAGCTTTATCGCGATTCCTGTAATATTTATAGCGGTATCAGGTTTTTATGCACTCGGACTCTTCTTTGCAGGATTAGCACTATTTTATAAAAGAATAGACTCAATCATTCAGATAATTTCTTATGTTTTGCTTTTTTTTACAAACATAACTATAGCAATTGATCAGTTGTCACCCCCAATGCGAGTAATCAGTAATTTCATACCAATTACATGGGTTACGATGTTATTGGAATATATCTTATACGAAAACCATTCGATAGGAGTTTCACTAGGCTATCTATTGCTTAGATTTGCAATTACTATTGTACTTTTCGTTTTTGTTGGTTTAGTAGGGTTTATAGTTTCGCTTAAGCGGGCAAAAGATTTAGGTAAACTTGGTCACTATTAATGTTGGTGAAGCCAATCTTCATATTAATAATTCTATAAATGTATGATTCTTACATCAATTAATGGGTAAGGTTTAAATTTACGGTACTTGTGACGCTTCTACAAAAAGCAGAATGGTTTTTTATAGCAGTTCGGTGATGTTCAAAACGGCTTGATTACGACATTTGCCTAAATTTAACTCTAAAATGGCGTAATCATAGAAATAGCGCAATGTTTAATAGTGCAATATTATCAAAATTTTTGAAATGGAGAAATTATCATGAAATTCAAAATGTCTCGTTACAACGTTGTTACTAAACATGAGGGCAAGGTGTTGGTGTTTAATACCTATACGTTGTCTCTCATGGAACTTGATGAACTTTATTATGAAGATTTTATTAGCAAAAATAATGACTTCTTAAATGATATAGATAAACCGATGTTTGAAGATCTCATTGAAAACGGATTTATCATTAAAGATGATGTAGATGAAATTTCACTGCTACGCAATAGCTATTGGGATAATAAAGTAAACAATCCTGTCTTACATATCAGTGTAATGACGACGTTAGATTGTAATTTTAGATGCATATACTGCTTTGAAAATAGGCAATCCGTAGAAATGACGGATAATGTGCAAAAATCAGTAATAAATTTTATTAAGAATGAACTTTCTTCCAGACAATACCAAGCAGTTCATATAGATTGGTATGGCGGTGAACCGTTATTGAATATGGTCTGCATTGAACGTATTTCAAGCGAAATTATCGCTGAGTGTAAATGCAAAAACATTCTCTACGAATCATCTATTATGACAAATGGATATCTTTTAAGTCTTGAAAATTGTTTGAAACTGAAAGATCTACATGTCTCCCACGCTCAGATAACGATTGATGGCACGAAAGAAATTCACGACTCTCGGCGACCTTTGGAATCAAATAAAGGTACATTTGACGAGATAATTAAAAACATAAAATTGATGAAAGATTATGTTAATCCGTTTATCAGAATTAATGTAGATAAAACAAACGTGCAATCAATAGATGAATTACTCTTATTTTTTAGAAACAACGGAATGGATGATCTAGATATTACAATAAAAGGAGTAGTATCATCTGATGCAAATCCAGTGGAAGTCACAATGATTGACGAAAAAGAAATTTCAAATTTAATTATTCAGAAAATTATCAAAGCTAAGGAGTTAGGATTAAAAACATCAGTTCTTACCGCTTTTGAAGAATCTGATTCTCATTTTTGCATAGTAGATCTTGATTCGCAGTTCATAATCTCACCAAATGGTAGCGTTTTTAAATGCGGTGAAGCGTATGATGAAAGCGACCCAGGTTTTATTGGTACAATTGACGAAGAAGGCCATGTTGATATTGATCTCGAAAAAAGGTTGTTATGGGACAAAGACCCTTTCGTCGATGAAGAATGCTTGAAATGCAATGTATTGCCGCTTTGTATGGGTGGTTGCCAACTCAAAAGAGAAGTTAAAAAAAATGGATGGTGTTCTCCTGTTCTTAAGAACAATTTAGAAGAATTAATCGGCTTATATTACGATGAAAATGTTGAAAATGGACGCCTAAATGAAGAAAGTGAGGTTACAGTGCATGGATAAATCAAACGTATCTATAAAAAACAAAAAATCAAATTATCTTATTACCGCCAAAAGCAACGAAGGTTATATAATATACGGAATGGCATCACGTTCTATGGTTATTTTAGGTGAACGTGAATATATCAAATTTAAGAGCATACTTGAAAGTCCGAATGAAATTATTGACGAAGATTTTCATGAGTCAATGAAAGAATTAGGATTCCTTATCCCAGAGGATAAGGATGAGCTCAAATATGTTCGGACAATGTACTGGAGGACATGTCATACTAAAAGAAATTTGAATTTGACTATTCTTCCTACACTAAAATGCAATATGAGGTGTGCATATTGCTATCAAAATGGCTTTGAGCCTGTTTCAATGGAAAAAAAGTGCTTTGAATGGATAATTGATTTTATTTCAAGAGAAATAAAGCATTTAGAGCAAGTGAACATATCTTGGTTTGGCGGTGAACCATTGTTATGTATTGATAACATTACTCATTTTAACAAAAAACTAAAAAAACTATGTGAAGATTATTCTGTTGAACTTTATATTTCGATGTCAAGTAACATATTGAATCTAGACGAAGATATGCAACTTTTGCTTGTAGAATCTGGTATTAATCACATAGAAACGACATTAGCGGGTACTAGAGAAAAGCATAATGAGTTAAGACGGCAGACAAATGGAACTAATACCTTTGATGCCATAATACGAAACCTTAATGGAATCGCAAAGCATGTGCGTGTTATTGTGAGTATTGACTTAACAACTACCAATATTGATACCTGCGAAGATTTGCTAAACTTCATGAAAACCTTAAAAAATCATAAAAACATCTATTTCGTTTTCAATCGTGTAGAGTCCCATAAATCTAATGAATGCGATGAACTTTGCTTAAATATAGATACGTTTAATTCAAATGCTATAAATCTGTATAATTATTGTTTGGATATAGGACTAAATATTTGCGATCCGACAAACTTTGATAACAAATTTATATACTGTCCAGCAAATATGATGCATAGCTATACCATTTCTCCAACGGGACAGGTTTACACATGTTGCGAAGATTATAATGATGAGGCTTCTGTTGGATATATTGGAGAAGGAGGTAATTTAGTTATAAATAATCATCATTTTAATGTCAGAGACCCTTATTCGATTCCAAAATGTATTGATTGCGAAATTCTTCCATACTGTTGTGGTGGTTGTCTAAATCTTGAAAGCAAGGATAAAACGCACTGCCCAACTGAAAAAGACTTTCTTAGTGATTACTTATTAATTTATTATAGAAAAAAATTCTCAAAAAATGAAAATAAATCATAGTTAATTTTAATAATCTGATGTTTGACTCTATCAAAGATAATTTTGAAAGAGTTTAGACATAGACGATTTACGCTTATTGGCCGAAAATGCGTTAAATCGATTTAGTTAAACTTAACGAAAGGAGTGAGCCAAGTGAAGGTTTTGATAAAAAAGAAAAAGTCAGTAACTAAAGTTAAGACCATGGGTGTTGTAGCAAATAAAACTACATGTTGCAGAGGCAGGATGTAGCCATCATGGTCAGTGTTATGGTTTGTAAACATAACAATTTTATGTCGAGTGATAAGTTTAAAATGGTGCAATGAAATAGTGACGGTTATAAGCTTGTTCGGCCAAAAGACTTAAATAAAATTAAGCTTTCACAAGAAGAAGTAACCACTGTTGAAAATCACATTTTACTGTGAAATTCAGTGCAAACCATAACACGATGCGATTTGATTTTGAAAGAGCGTTGAATACAAACGCTCATGAATCGCATTAAATAAAGGCGGTGGCTCTGTAAAGAATCACTGCCTTTGTTGTTGGGCATAAATTAATAAAAAGCAACAAAAAAAGAATAGATGATTATGTAACATAGGGAGATAAAAATGATTAGTAAAAATGTTATATGTGATGTGCTTGACTTAGCAATATGCATATGTCGCTCACGCTAGACACCCTTGGCCGCTGTCGTTAGACACATTCGACGCTGAGATTGGATACATTCGACGCTAACCTTGGACATTGACAGTAGAATATGTGGGCATTATTCTGTAAGAGTTTTTACCCATACGGAGGATAGGGCAATGCTGAGGAGCAACCTGAGCGCCGGATGGGGTTTGGCGAAACAGAGTGGTGCCGCCTGGTATCGCTCTTTTTTTTGTACAATGGTGAACAAGCCGACACCTCCACTCTGTTTTGGAAAACAAAAGCGATAAACCGATGGGGCGAAGCCCCTGTTTTTAGGCTTCTTCGTTCAAACCTTTATGCTTACGCATAGAATCCTCGCCACGAATGATAATGATGTGGGAGTCGTGGACGATACGGTCACATATGGCATCGGCCATGGGCGCGTCACCCAGCTTTTCATGCCACCCGGCAACGTCAAACTGGGAGCAGAAAACCGTAGAGCCTTTCTTGTATCGAGCCTCGACGATTTCCAGCAGGTCGCGGGACTCATGCTCTTTCAGGACATAGAGCAACCATTCATCAAGAATCAGAAGATTGACCTGCTTATACGCCTTGAACACCTTGCGGTACGTGCCTTCGGCGCGGGCAATAGCCAGTTCCCCAAGCAGTTCCGGCAAGCGGATATACTTCACAGTCATAAACTCACGGTTAGCCGCCATGCCCAGGGCAGAAGCCACGTAGGTTTTGCCACCGCCGGATGCGCCCAAGAGTATTAGGCTTGCACAGCATTTCTTCGCTGGGTTTGGCATTAACTTTGATGTTTCGCAAGTCATTGGCCTTACCAATGATGACCCTGTTTCTACAGAGTTTCGACCCTTGAAGCAAATCATCGAACGTCTTAACCGTACTTTCAAGGGTAACTATAAGCATACCAACGGGTACGGCTCTGGGGCTGGGGCTGTTTCCTGTGTTACTTTGTTTGTTGCTTACTTCAATTTTTTACGGCCTCATTCCAAACTGGATGGCAATGTCCCTGTTGTTCTGCCGATGCTTGATTCGGCTCCTAACATGCCTGCTAAATGGTTATTGCTTATTCGGGCTAGTTATGTGGCTAGTCAGACCAGGTTGCTTGCTTAGTTCGGAGAGGCGATTGTTGTATGGCTCTTCTTACTTTGTCATGCCCTTTTTTAGGGTATTCTTTCTTCTATGTTTTGCTTTTTTTCTTACCCTTTCGATTCTTTGGTTTTCATTGGATGTTTGACGCTACCCGTCAAAAATTTAATTGACTATGCGACGCAAGCCTCGCCAATACCAATAAAAGAACACCATTATTTGATTTGTGATAAACTAACAACCAGTCGGGCGTGATATGACATTCACGAAATCCTTCCCAATTTCCTGTCAGCGCGTGGTCACGATGTTTTGGGGCAAGTGTTCATCATTTGCAAGCATGGTAATTATTTTTTCGGCTAATCCGACATCCCTGCTCTGCTTTTTGTTTAGTTCTTTCTTGAACTTTGAGGTACTCCTCATACGACGTAGTGTGTTCTCAATCATCATCTGATTCTTCCCCTAAACAGTCTTCAAAAAGTTCCTTTACATTGCTATACGTCTTTGCTGTTGGGTCATGTATTAAATGTATTGCTTCTTTCAGTGCCTCCATAGATTCATCATCTGTATAAGGTGCGCCTTTCAATTCAAACTCCTCATTTTAATACTGATAGTATCCCCACTTTCGTTACCAAAGTAAATACGTACAAGTTTATCGGCAGGTATGCTGTTTACAGGGAATGTAAAACGGCTATACAAAAGGCACTTGGAGTTATATGCCAAACATCCAAGTGCCTCTTATAGCAATTCACCTTTAAATCGGCCTCGCCTGTCGCCGAAAACACGTTAATGCGTTCGCGATTTTCGGCTCGGGTGAGACCGTTTAGAGGGGGAATTGCTATATATAGCAATTTCGTTTGAAATTGTCTGCTAAAACACAATTGTCTCCCCGCCAATTTCAACTGAGATAATTGTGTCTAAATCCAATGGGCCTATATCATAGAAGAAATTGCCCATGCCAAAACCGCTAAAGCTCATTCCGGCAGCAGATACAGTACCATTTATTGTATGAATGGTTATTTCTGGCGCATTAAGCCCTGTAACCTCCCTGTCCAGTACCACTTGTATAAGAAATGGCGTAACCCTTACCTCCGTAACAGTGACCGTGTCGTATTGCACATTTAGCCCGCCGGCTACAATTTGTGTATCGTTAACCGGTACATCGAAGGTTACACTCCAATTTAAATCCAAACGGTCAAAAGATGGGGCATGACTGCGCCCGCGCATTCTGTAACCTGTAAGCATGTCGAAATCCACATCCATGAAAATAAACTCCCGATATTGGACTACTTCAAAGCCATACGACCCAACTTCCCCACGAACAAGATTGCCTTGGGCATCTTTGTTAAAGCCAAAACTTATGGTACGGGAATCGCCGTTATAGTAATTGTACTGCATAAACGCCAGCGTCCCTATTGCATCGGGTGTTGGGTTGTATATTTGTACATGCAGCCGGTTTTCGATAATGCCCATGCTGGATATTATAGCTGTTTCGCCGTCTAAATCTATTTCGATGTCGTGTAAGTGTGGCTGTAAAACGGCAAATCCCTCGTTAACCATTTTCTCTTCGAATTCGTCAAATAGTTCGTTACTCCATCCTCCGCCGCCGCTTCTTGACGGCGACCCGTCCGGCATAAACAATATCGATGGCTGAGGTGTTAACGCAGCAAAGTCTATGCTTAAGTCACGAAATGGCGGCCGCTGGCCGGGGCAGGTAAGATTATAGTTAATCCCAGTTAATGCATACCGCAGTTCCATACCGGCAACAGAATGGGTGAAAATTTCCCGGCTGCGTATGGTAACAATACCATCGTCGGAGCGGTTAATTATTTCCGGGGTCAAACTTAATACGCCTATACCGTCATCGTTGGCCGGTGCAACCATGTGCCCAACTTGGAAATAATCATCCAGCCGCCCTCCCGTTAAATCTTCCAACATGACATAAATATCCACTACATTATCGAATACACCTACGGCTACAAGTTCTGCCCGTATTCCTAACTCTTCTAGGTTATTATCCGGGATTTGCGTTTCCGGTAGATACTCATTGACTGTATCATACCCGGTATATTGTGTATCCGGTAAACTTTGTTCTTCCGGTGTGCTGATTATCTCCAGGGGCTGAAGCACGCCGGCACGCTGGTCGCCAACAATATCCCTAAGCCTGTCAAAGCTGCCTAGATGCATACCAGTGGCAAATACCGTTGTTGTAAGTGCCAGGGTTGCCGCAATTGCAATTGCTAATCTTCTAATGGGGCGTTTGGTTTTGGGTTTATTCAATATGTCTCTCTCCTTTTTCGCTAGTTCCTGCTTTAATTTCACTAATAACTCGGCATCAGGTTTTGCCGAGCGCTTTAGTGCCTTTTGGAGAAGAGCGTTTACATCATGGGTTTGATTATTTGTATCCATTCTTAACCAATCCTTTCTCAACTAATTTCCTTGCCTTGTGCAGCCTGCTTTTGACTGTTCCGGCTGGAAGGTTTAACGCGGAAGCAATATCCGAAACGCCTAGTTCTGCATTGTAGAATAATAGTGTTGGGATTTTGTATTTTTCCGGCAGTGCATCTACTAACTCCCGTACTATGCGTATATCTTCCTGCTGTACGAAATCCCCTTCGATATTTGTATTGCTTGTCATTTTTTCGCCTTCGTCAAGGGAGGCCTCGGGTGCAAGCTTGTTACGCCGTGCGTGCTTCCGCTTCCAATCTTTCCAAATGTATACTGCTGTGGCGAAAAGAAACCCCTTTGGGCTTTCTTTTATTTTTGACATGTTTTCCATGGCCTTAAGGTAGGTTTCTTGAAATAGGTCGTCTGCTTCTTCCTTGGAATAGGCCATGCTGCGGCAGAAGTTGTATACGGCTTCTGCGTACATATCTACCAAATCGGCGGGTGTAGGCATATAGCTATGTGTTTTTTGGTTAATTCTTATTGCGCGCAATAGTTCCAAGTTTGCCTCCTTTCCTAACCCTTTCACCTAATAGTAGTCATGAGGTTTAATACGGTTCATTTTACAAAGAAATTATTTATATAGGCGTTTCGATTTGAAATGGGCTGAAGCAAGCCAGAAAATGCAACGCTTCAATGCATTTGCGGGCGCAGACCAATTTCAAGCGAAATCGGTATAGCGCCAATGGAGCAGTTCCTCATAGTTCCCGAAACTGCTATAAAAAAGCCGACGCTCATGTGAACGTCGGCTGTATAATTCCGGTAAAAATAATATTTTACTAACGATTGTGATTAGTATTAGTTGGTAATAACCTGCTCTGTATCCTTATCGAAAACATGAATACGCTGCACGTCCAAAGCCATTTTAATAATATCATTGGACTTTGCGGTGCTGCGTGGGTTTACGCGGGCTGTTAAAGGCTGGCCGGCGCATACCAGGTACAGGTAAACTTCCGCACCCAATAACTCTGTTACTTCAACTTCTGTTTCAATAATAGAGTCAGGGGAGGAGGCAAGGAAGGCTTCTTCATCACGCAGGTCTTCCGGCCTGATACCCATGATAACTGTCTTGTCTACATATCCGCCTTCTACAAGGGCTTTGGCTTTGCCTTCAGGCAGTTTGATTGGGTTGTCGCCAAACAGCAGGTAAATGTCGTTTCCGCGTTTTTCTACTTGTACTTCTACCAGGTTCATTTGCGGTGAGCCTATGAAGCTGGCTACAAACAGGTTTTGAGGCTTGTTGTATAGGTTTACAGGGCTGTCTACCTGCATGGCAACGCCGTCTTTCATAACTACTATGCGGGTACCAAGGGTCATAGCTTCTGTTTGGTCATGGGTTACATAAATGAAAGTGGTTTGTAGTTTTTGGTGAAGTTTTGTAATTTCGGTACGCATTTGTACACGAAGTTTGGCATCTAGGTTTGATAGGGGTTCGTCCATCAGGAAAACCTTGGGTTCACGCACGATTGCGCGGCCCATGGCTACACGCTGGCGCTGACCCCCTGATAGTGCTTTTGGTTTCCTGTCAAGCAAATGCTCAATATCCAGGATGCGGGCGGCTTCATGAACGCGCTTTTGAATTTCTGCTTTGGGGGTTTTCCTTAGTTTTAGACCAAAGGCCATATTGTCGTACACGCTCATATGCGGGTACAGGGCGTAGTTTTGGAAAACCATGGCGATATCGCGATCTTTTGGGGCTACGTCGTTCATAAGCTTTTCGCCTATGTACAGCTCGCCTTCTGATATTTCTTCCAATCCGGCAATCATGCGTAGGGTTGTGGTTTTACCGCAGCCAGATGGGCCTACGAAAATGATAAATTCCTTGTCCGCGACGTTTAGATTAAAGTCGTTTACCGCTATTACGCCGTTTGGGAACCTCTTGATGATGTTTTTTAGTTCTAAGCCTGCCATTGTTGGCCTCCTTGAATTTAAATGTGCCGATGGTATCCGGCATAGAAAATTGCGTTTTGCAACCTTCTTATATGCAGTTTTGCAATTAAATCCTCTTACCTACGAAACTGCTTTAGCAAACTCTGTAACATGATTGTAATATTACAGTACTCACACAGCTTTGTCATTGGAGGATATCCCAAAATTAGGGGTCTAATTTAGGTTATTTATACAGTGAAAACTTTTACGGTTATGAAAAACATATGCGAATAATTCTTCTACAATGTAGCAAAATATATACATGATTACAGATAAAAAAACGGCACATGCCCAAAGCCGCCACAATCAGCCTGACCCGGCGGCAAACTCACCCGAGTTAAACATGCTTTCTAACAGCGAAAGCAAACCCTGGCCAAAAGCCCCAAGCACCAGCATAGACGAGAACAAGCGGCTTCTGGAATCCCTATTCAAGGACAGCCAAGACTTTATAAGCCGAAAAATCCCCATAGGAGGCGAAAACGCCCCAAGCATCTATCTTGCCTATATGGACGCAATGACCGGCCGGGAACTTTTTGATATGACGATCATCAGGCGGTTTTATGACATGGACTGGGCCGCGCTTAGCGCCGACGAAAAAAGCCCGGACCTGTACACCGCGCTAAAAGACCGAGCAATAGCCACAAGCGACATTAGCGAATCCGATAAAATGGACGATATCCTCTACTTTATTATGGCTGGGGATACCGCCGTCTTCGTCGAAGGCTCTACCAAGGCAATTGTCGTTGCAACCAGGGGCTTTCCTAACAGGGGCATCCAATCTGCAGAGACGGAAGTGGTGGTGCAAGGCCCAAGGGAAGCTTTCAGCGAGGTAATGCGCTTTAACACCGCGCTAATAAGGCGGCGTATACGTGATACTGGGCTTAAAGTAAAGCAAAGCCGTATTGGCGAACGCAGCCAAACGGATATAGCTCTTATGTATATTGAGGGAATCGTACGCCCGGAGGTATTGCAAGAAGTAGAGCGCAGGCTCGAACAAATAAATATCGACGGCATAATGGACAGCGGCTGCGTAGAGCAGCTAATAGAAGAAAGCTGGCTAAGCCCCTTCCCACAAGTTCAGCTAACCGAGCGGCCGGATAAAGCGGCATCCTCTATTTTAGAGGGACGTATTGCCATTATCGTAGATAACTCTCCTTTCGTGCTGCTGGTGCCGGTTTCGATTAACTGCTTTTTTCAGGCGTCAGAAGATTATTACAGCCGGTGGCAGGTAATGTCAATTACACGGGTATTACGTTTTATTGGCGCGTTTATTGCGGTGGCTTTGCCGGCGCTGTACGTTGCCATTGCCCTGTATCACCCCTCCATGATTCCCCTTTCAATGGTAACAAAACTGGCAGAGGCCAGCCTTGCCGTGCCTTTCCCGGCTGTGCTTGAGATTTTACTGTTAGACGCGGCCTTCGAGTTGCTGCGTGAGGCCGGAATCAGGCTTAAAACCGCCTCGGGGGGCACAATTGGTATTGTAGGGGGGCTTATTATAGGCCAGGCCGCCGTTGAGGCGGGGCTTGTGAGCCCCATAGTGGTGATTATTGTGGCATTAAACGGTATTGCCACGTTCTCTATCCCCAACGTGTCTTTAGTTTATGGCTTTAGGCTGGTTAAATACGGGGTTTTACTGCTTGCGGCAGCACTTGGTTTTCTTGGGCTTTGGGCGGGGCTGCTGGTTGCGCTTATTCATATGGCATCCCTTAGAAGCTTCGGGTTTCCTTATCTTATGCCCTTTGCCGCATCCGAACTTAGCAAGGGTGAAGACTTAAAAGACAGCCTTTTCCGCTTGCCGCTGTTTATGTTAAAAAAACGCCCGTACTTTGCAAAACCCGGGCAAACCAGCCGGTATGGCAAATAGTTTGAATATTGAACCTTCGTGACCGCCGCAGCCGGGCAAGGCCACAGGCATAGCCTGTGGAACGTACCGGGTTAATCCCGGCGGCGCGAGGGAGTTTGAGGGCGTAGCCCTAATTAAAATGAGGTGCGCATGTTATCCATCAACGAAAAAATTACTCTACGCCAATTACAGGCCCTAATCATAGTAAGCGCAATGGGAACAGGTGTTATTGTGCTGCCCCGCCGTGTGGCCGAATATGCCGGCCAGGACGGCTGGATGATAGTGATTGGGCTTACTTTTCTTGCAATGCTGGCCGGCGCGTTGGTAGCAACAGCTGCCAGGCTGCGCCCCGCCGATACCTTTATAGAAAGCACAGGCCATTTCCTGACACGCCCGGTAGCCTTTGTTTTGGGCGTTATACTTTGGGCAAAACTGGTGCTTACTGCGGGGCTGGAACTTAGGGCGTTTTTACTGGTTGTGCATGAAGTGTTGCTGACACACACACCAATGGCAATGACCGGCGCAACCATGCTAATAATGGCCGCATATGCGGCGGTAAAAGGCATAGAAACCCGCGCAAGGGTGGCCGAAGTGCTGCTGGCCGTGATGATACTGCCCTTTGCCTTCCTATTAATAGTAGCGCTGATGGATACAGACTGGAGTAATCTTGCCCCTGTATTCACAACGCCTACAAGCAATCTGGTTAGCGGCACCCTAAGGCTTGGTTTCATATTTGCCGGGCTTGAATGCCTACTTCTGGTATCACCCTATATCTACAAAGAGAAAAAAATGCGCAAGGCCGTGGTATCTGCGTTGGGTGTTTCGGGGATTGTAATTACCATAATTACCGTGCTTACTTTGGCTAAGTTTGGCCGCGGAGTGGTTGACCGCCCGTGGCCCGTGCTTGCTATGATGGATATGCTGACCCTCCCCGGCTCGTTTATAGAGCGGCAGGAGGCGCTGGTATTCAGTTTTTGGATAGTTACAACTTTTGCGCTGGTAAACGCACTGGTATTCTTTGGCGGTGTGCTTATAAAAGACTGTCTTTCCCGTGGGAAAAAAGCCGCCGCCCCCGAAGCCTATGGACGTGCCTGCCATGAAGAAGGCGGCAAGTCCCATCCTCCAAGCCGTGCTAACCGCAAGTGGCAAGTTGGTGTACTTGTTACCGCCGTTGCGGCCTTTGTTGTAGCCATGATACCTTGGGATGAGGCGGATATTTATAATAGAATGGACCTTTTAGCTCTTACAACGGGAGTGTTCTTTCTGGTGGTGCTTCCTATAATTCTTATACTGGCTTCTAAGCTGCGGGGGAAGAAGCATCTGATTATACTTGCCGCTGTTTTATTGGGCGGCCTTACGGGCTGTTATGATAAAGTAGAAATTGAAGAAAGAGCTTTCGTTGTGGCCATAGCCATAGACAAAGCCGAAAACCCAGACGAAAAAGACGAACGCTATACCGTGACCCTATCCCTGCCGGCGGCCCTGGACGGAGGCGAAGGTGAAGATGAAGACGAACCCCAACACCTAAGAAAAGCCTCCGGGCAAACGGTTACGGAGGCCATTAAAAAAATCAACGCCGAAACCAACACGCAGCTATACTTCGGCCAAACCAAAATGCTGGCACTTGGAAAGGATATACTGGAAGAACCCGACCTGCTGCGCGGCGCAGTAAGCGCAATGGACAGCCACCCCCAGGTTGCCCGCCAGATACACATACTGGCCTCCCAGGGCAAAGGCTCAGATATACTGGAAGCCAACCCTCCGGGGGAAGCACTGCCGGGCCAATATGTTGCGGCAATTTATAAGGATAAACGCAAAATAGGCGGCGCAAGCTTTATCATGAACTTGGAACTGCTAACAACCCGGCTCAAGTACACACATGGCGCATTAATCCCGTCTATGGAGGCCAAAGAGGACGAGTTAATCCTATCCGGTGCGGCGGTACTAAAAAACAGCCGTAAAATCGGCAGCCTGGACACGGACCAATTGCGAGGATACCTATGGTGCGTTAAAGACGCCGGGCGCGGCGCTGTAGTAACAGCCGAAGTAGGGGAGCAGCCTATCCCCTTCAAAGTAGAGCGCCATAATGCAAAGATCCGCTTTAGAGAAGGCAAAAACGGCCTGGAAGCCCATATAAACGTAGAACTTACAGGCCGTATAGACGAATTGGCAGACGGCAATAGTTTAATGTCAAGGGCAAACTTTCGCGAGCATGTTAAAGACCTGCTGGAAACTGTGGTAAAAGATGAAATCCTTCAAACGGCCCAAAAAATGCAAGAGGAGTTTGACTTGGATGGTTATGACTGGCTGGAAGCTATGCGAAAAATGCAATACCCCTTGTATCAGCAACACGCCGGCCACTGGGATGATATTTTTGCGGAAATAGATGTGGTGCCGCATGTTACGATAGTTATGAAAAGTTAGCTATTATTAAGCCCATACTTCTGCTGCATATTTATATCGCTTTCGAAATGTGATGCATTTAACAGTCACCGCTCCTTTTTGTTATAGCAGTTTCGAAAATTATTCCGGAACGATATCGAAACTGCTGTAATAGATAAATAATCCCAGTGAGATATTTAATTCACCTAGCTGCATCAAGAACATAACTCTCAATAAATTGAAAAGTTCGCTTGCCTCTTCCTTTTGGTATTATATCCTGTGGTATGCTAATTGGCTCTCCTTTGTCATTACTGAGTTCAATATTTTTCAAAATACTATCATTTTGCTCATTTCCGAATAATGTAACGCCGCAACTGGTCGCAGTAATAAAAATAATGCAACATACCCCAAAATAATCTTCTTCATCACTTCAGCCTCCCTGTTTCTGCTTATTATCACTGGGGATTAGCTTTACATGTCTGGCCTTGATTCCACTACCGCTCTTATCATAGCACCTACGCTATTAAATGGATATGCATTCCTTGGCAGGGTGCCCCGGGCTGTAGACTTTGGGGTTGGGTCTGCCGGTGCCGTTGTGTAAGGTTTTGGAGAATTAACGCATACTCTGTCCGATTGAATTTCCAAGGAGTTGGGGTTTGTCAGTACCGGTTCCGTGGGGTCTTGGGGAATGGGGCGGGGCATTAAGACCAGTTTCTGGATGAAATGATCTCGGCGTTTGATTCAAGCCTGCTTCAGTGATTATGCCATTGCGACACGAGTGGGCCAAAAATGATATAATGCCCAAGCAACCGTGGGTTGGCTGGGCTTCACTTCCTGATGCTTTAAGGGCAGAAAGGAGGTGATAGCATGTTTGACTTTTCTTTTGCTGATTTATACTCGTTCCTGATTACGGTTTTAGGCATG
>Ga0123355_10006145_pt1 | contig 17723 bp, 17 predicted proteins | sample TergutEmb28metaG_3_FD_89872 | JGI IMG/M metagenome (GOLD analysis project Ga0123355, IMG submission 89872) | Embiratermes neotenicus P1 segment gut microbial communities from Petit-Saut dam, French Guiana - Emb289 P1 | ecosystem: Host-associated > Arthropoda: Insects > Digestive system > Gut ...
GAGGCCAAAAACTCGATAACAGCCTGATTGTAATCCAAAATTTCTGAGTAGTCCTGTGGCATATATGAGGCGGTAATGTCTTTACGCCACTTGAGTTCACTCCATATCTCCCGGAGCAGAGTCGATTTACCTGTCCCGTTTGAACCTACGATGCCTATACGCTCAGGCCCTTGAATCTCAAGCCTTATATCACCCGCGATCCTTTTATCGCCGGCCAAAAGCATAGGCAGCTCCAGCGAAAGTATCGACTTGCCATGAGGAATACTGATCTCCGGGTTGAATTTGGTCAGTATTGCGATCTCCATTTGCGGCAAGGGAGCGAAATCTTCTGCGTTTCGCTCTAGCCGCTTCCCGGTCGATTTAACCGACTTCATCTTCTTTTTTAATTTCTTCACCTTAAAAGGGTCTTGCCGTGTGATAGTTCGCTGTTCATGTTCCACACGGCTGTATATCTGCTGCCAGCGCTCCATTTGTGCCCTGTGGTCGCTGCGCTGCTTTTTAGCAACCTGCATTTGCTTGTCAAAGCCTAGATTGCGAGTTTTCACATATTCGCCATAACCGCTGCGCGTAACAGTAACCCTGTACTTTCGCTTTCTGTCAAGCTGCTCAAGATGTATGATAACATTGGCTGTGTTTTCAATCAGCGTTTCATCATGTGAAATATATACCAGCGGCTGCTCACAGCTTTTAATAAACTCCTCCAGCCACGTCAGCGTGCTTAGATCCAAGTCATTCGTAGGTTCATCCAGCAGAATAATATCCGGCTGAGACATCAAGATTTTTGCCAGCTGAATTTTTATCTTTTCCCCACCGGACAGAGTTCGAATGCGCCTTGTAGACGACACAAAGTCCAGCGATAGTCCCATTCTCAGCAAAATATCAATATGCGCTGTCATCTCAACATCAACAAAAAATTCATCAATGCCTAAGTCCAAATAACTTTCGGGAAAAAATTGCGGCAAATACGCAAGCTTGCCTTTTTTCACAATTTGTCCCACATGCTTACAGTAGTCCTCTATCTTAGTCTCATCATAAATAAATTGCAGCAGAGTCGACTTTCCGTTGCCTTCCTCTCCTATTATTACAGCCTTATCACCGCGGTTCAACGTAAAATTGAAGCCTTCGATAAGCTTTCTATCGTTAATCAATAAGCTCAAACTTATATTTTTTAGTTCCAGCATATGAACCCTCCCAAAAATAAGACATATTGCCAATGGGAATGGAAACTTCTTGCGCTGCTATACTTTCATATGCTCATAAAAATACACAAAAAAAGCATGGCAAAAGCACAACCCAAGCCCCGGCAACAAAATATACCTGCAAACATTACTTGCAAGTTTCTAATGCTGTCAGTTACCTCGGATTATACTTATCTCACGCTTTAACCACCAATCTGTAAAATTTACACCATATTATCACATAGTTGTATTCATAGTCAACCAAAAGATAATGAGCCGGCAATCATTTACGCCATCACGATTTAATCCATTTCCACGAAAAACAAAGCCTTATTGACTTTTCCTATTCTACAATTTAAAATATCCCCATAAACAATCGATACAAGGAGGACTTACCATGGAAAAAGGTAATCTGTCAGTCAACAGCGAAAACATACTGCCCATCATAAAAAAATGGCTCTACTCCGACATGGATATTTTCCTGAGAGAGCTTGTCTCAAACGGAAATGATGCGGTCAATAAACTAATCAAGCTCAAATCACTGGGCGAAGCTGACCATATTGAAGACGATGAGTTTTTCGTTAAAATCATATTGGATGAAGCCGCTAAAACTATCACTATCTCTGACAACGGCATAGGCATGACATCTGGCGAGATTAAAAAATTCATCAATCAAATTGCATTCAGCGGCGCCGGAGACTTTATAGAAAAATACAAAGACCGCGTAAGTGGTGACGGCGGCGATATCATAGGTCATTTCGGGCTTGGCTTCTATTCGGCCTTCATGGTTGCAGGCACTGTGGAGATTGGGACCTTGTCATACCAAGAAAACGCCGCTCCCGCTCTCTGGATAAGCGACGGCGGTAGTGAATATGAGCTTTCTGAAGGAACGCGAACCTCGCGCGGCACTGATATCGTGCTGCATATCACGGAAGAGTCCAAGGAATTTTTGAGCGAGTTCAAGCTAAAGGAAATTTTGCGAAAATACTGCTCATTCATGCCTGTTCCTGTATACTTTGAGAAGGCCGGGGGCGAGAAAAAAGAAGGTGATCAGGACGTCAAGGCCTCACCCATAAATGACCCAAGCCCACTGTGGCTCAAATCCGCCTCAGAATGCAGCGATGAGGAATACAAGGCCTTTTACCACAAAGTTTTCATGGATTTTGATGAGCCACTGTTCTGGATTCACCTTAATATGGACTATCCGTTTCGTCTAAGAGGCATACTATATTTTCCTAAGCTTAAAAAGCGCTACGAATCGCTTGAAGGCCAAGTTAAGCTCTATTGCAACCAAGTTTTCGTGGCGGACAATGTTAAAGAAATCATCCCTGAATTTCTGCTTTTACTAAATGGCGTCATCGACTGTCCTGACATACCGCTCAATGTCTCACGCTCGTTCCTGCAAAACGACAGCAATGTCGCTAAAATGTCGTCTTACATCACCAGAAAAATTGCGGACAAGCTGAATTCTTTATGCAAAAACGACAAAGAGGATTATTGCAAGTACTGGGATGACATTCACGTATTCATAAAATATGGCTGCCTTAGAGATAAAGATTTTTACGAAAAAATCGTGGATTCGATTCTTTACAAAACCGTCAGCGACGGCTCATACAAGACGTTAGGCGACTTAAGAGATGGAGTGGAAGAGTTCACGCTCTACTATGTCTCCGACGCGACCCTCCAGTCTCAGTACATTAATTTATTCAAGGAATCCGGCCAGGATGCTGTCATTTTAGATCATCCCATAGACATGCCTTTCACATCTTATGTGGAGAGCTACGAAAGCGGCGTGAGATTCCAGCGCATAGACTCAGATATATCTGACGCCTTGAAAGACGAAACCGCTGATGATGCCACAGGCATCGCTGAATTGTTCAAAGATAGCTTGAATAATGACAATCTAACCATAGAAACCATGGGCCTCAAAAACGAGCACATCCCTGCCATCATCGTGATAAGCGAGGAATCCAGACGTATGAAAGAACTCAGCAAAATGTACGCCGGCGGCGGCGCAGACTTCCCGCTGGAGGAAAAGCTTGTGCTTAACAGCAATAATAGTCTGGTTAAGTTACTGGAAGGGTTTAGGGATAAAGAAGATAGTGAAGAAGAGAAAGAGCTTATTATAAAGCATATCTATGATCTGGCTCAGATTTGTCAAAAACCGCTGGAACCTGCGGAAATGACGCAGTTCGTGGAACGGAGCAATAAGATACTTAGCATGCTGGTGAAGGAGAAATTGGGCTAGTGGATTATTGCATGTAGGGGTGCCGCTTGCTGCGCCCGCATTTATGGTATTAATCGTCATTGCGGCTTCCTGAATCAAACTCAGGAAGCCGCAATGACATAATCGGGTCAGCTCGTGTACATCTTGTACCCTTTAATAAAACTTCAAAATCGTAGGTCAGGGGCTTGTTCCGCCGGTATGCATTATAGCAACTGCTTTCTTAATCTGTTTGCTTTGTAGTAATATATAGAAAGCATATGAATGAAATCACATGGCCAATTGCTGCATACAAAAAGATGCCTAGGCCTATAAATGAGTCCCAGCTGAATATCCAGCTACCCCCACTCCTGTTCACTTGCAACGAAACTAGTAAAAGTCCATTGATAACACTTAGCCCAATCGCACAAAAGCTTTTTCCCTGAGAAACTGCAATAATATGCAGCCAATAAAAATGATGTAAAAGATATAAGGGTGTTATCCACACTCCTAAAAGTGCATTTCTGGTCTGACTCACAAGAAACATATAGCATAGCAGAAACGGCAGAAAATTACGCATACTAATTAGTAACTGCTTAATTGCGCCTTCTCCAAAAAATTCTTCTCTGTTACTGTTACTATGAATCAAGAACAACGAGATTAGCAACGGCAAAAAATACATCAAAACCCAAATCATTCTTATCCCTCATCCCGCTACTTCTACAGCATAAAGACAATTTAACTACAGCTTATTCATCCTTCCCCACAAACTCCTCAAGCGCCTCAACCGCCGCCGCCGCATCAACGCCCTCAGCCGTCAGCAACACATCCTGCCCTTCCATCACACCAAGAGAAATCAGGCCCATAAGGCTCTTGCAGCTGGTTTTTTTGTTGTCAATTTCTATTGTAATATTAGCTTCGAACTTTCCTGCCAGCTGCACGAAATGCGCCGCAGAGCGCGTGTCCAAGTTTCTTTTCGACTTAATTTGCTTTTTAAGCATGTACTCATCCCCTTAATTTGTCCGCTATTTTGCTGATTTTTCTAAGTCTATGATTAACTCCCGATTTTGAAATGGGAGGGTTTAACATCTCGCCGATTTCTTTCAATGTTGCGCCCGGATGCTCGATTTTCAACGTGGCTACTTCAATAAGCTGCCCCGGCAGGCTCCGGATGCCCTGCACGCGCTCGATATATTCAATATCTTCCTGAAAAGACACAAAAGCCTTGGCTGTTTTTGCTATATTGGCGGTTTCACAGTTGACTTTACGATTTACTTCGTTGCTGACGGTTTTAAAGACCCTTAGACTCTCAAAATCCAGCAGGTGCTTTCTGGCGCCTATAAGACCTAAAACCTGCGATATTTTCTCCCCGTCTTTTATGTAGAGCACATGGCTCTTTTTGCGCATTATGAGCCTTGAGCTAATCTCAAAATGCGTAAAAACTTCCATAAGCTCATGCGCGATATCTTTATCAGAAAAAACATATTCAAGGTGATAGTTTTTGCCCGGATTGCAAATCGAAGCACATGCCAGAAAAACACCCCTCAAATACGCCTGCTTACAGCAAAGCTGTTTGAGAATCATCGCACTTTCCATGGCTTTTTGCACCCTTTTTGCATCTTCGCCTGAAATAAACACCAAATAATGCCTCTTTTTGCTTTTTGAGCTTGTCCTCACAGAGACTTCCGCTCGAAAGCCAAAAGCTGCATGGATAAGCTCTGCGAATCTTATCGCCAAAAATAAATTATCGCTATTCAAAACAATAATTTTCACAGATGATTTTTCAAATATATTTGCACTCGTCCTCATAAGGGCATATAGTTCAGCAATAAGACAATGTCTGCCCTTATCCTTTTCCAAGTATGTCAGCTCTTTTTTAAGCGCCGCTGAATAGCTTATAATCTCTCTCATCTGCCGCATCTCCGTTTTATCCCAGCACTTCTATTTCCTGTACAAGTGTCACGCCAAATTTCTCATAAACCGTTGATTTTATATGCTCCATCAAGTCAATCACGTCCTGTGCTGTAGCATTATCATAATTCACAACGAACCCGGCATGCTTCTCAGACACCTTCGCGCCGCCTATAGAATAGCCCCTAAGCCCGCTGTCATCAATAAGCTTCGCCGCATAATACCCTTCAGGGCGCTTGAAAGTGCTGCCACCGCTGGGCAAGTCCAGCGGCTGGCTGGCTTTGCGCCTGCCATTAAGATCGAGCATTTTTTCTTTTATGAGTCCCTTATCACAAGGCTCCAGCTCCAAAGTGCAGTTTTTGATTATATACTTTGTTTTTTGGAAGATGCTGCTCCTATATCCCAGCTCTGCCTCACTTTTTGACATATCAAACTCATTTCCGTCCTCATCTATAACGCCAACTGTACGGATAACATCAGACATCGCCCCATCGTACGCACCCGCGTTCATATATACAGCACCGCCTAAAGACCCCGGTATGCCTGAGGCAAACTCGAGCCCGGAGAGCCCCAAGTCAGCAGCAAATGCCGCCAACTTTGCAAGTGTGATGCCTGCATCTGCTCTGATAACACAATCATCCACTCGCTCAACATGCTCAAAATTCTTCGATATGTTAATTACAACGCCTCTAAACCCCGCGTCTTTTACAAGCAAATTAGAGCCTTTCCCCATTACAAAGTAAGGTAGATTCCCCTGTTTGCATAAGCTAATCGCCAGCCTTATTTCTTCCGCACTTGACGGCAGTATTAATAAATCAGCCGGCCCGCCGATTTTAAACGCTGTGTATTCGTTCATCAAAGCGTTCGGTAAAAGTTTTTCTTGCGTGAAGTGTTCTCTAAAAATACTAATATCCATAAAAAACTCCTTAAATGATATCATTGCACTTCATTCAACGTTCTAGCTTCTCTGCATATTCTCCTGGACTCTTTCGTTCAAAACCTTAGCGGCATTATACCCCATTTTCTTCTGTCTGTGGTTGACTGCCGCCGCTTCACAGATCATGGCAATATTCCGTCCGGGTCTCACTGGAATTGAATGGCAAACTATTTTATTACCAAGAATCTCAACATAATTTTCATCCAACCCAAGCCTGTCATATTCTGTTTTTTCATCCCAAATCTCCAAATTTATAACCAAATCTATGTTTTGAATGGCTTTAACCGCCTCAACGCCAAACATTTGCCGCACATCAATAATGCCAATGCCCCGAAGCTCAATAAAATAACGAATAACATCCGGCGCCGTACCAATCAGCGTTTGTGCCGAAACTTTTTTTATCTCCACAGCATCGTCCGCCACGAGCCTATGCCCTCTCTTGACAAGCTCAAGCGCATTCTCTGACTTGCCTATGCCGCTGTCGCCGGTTATCAATACTCCTTCGCCATAAATGTCCATCAGCACTCCGTGCATATTGATGCGCGGAGCCAATTGCACTCTCAGCCACTTTATAGCCTCTCCTATAAACTCCGTGGTCGAAGTTGCACAGCCTAATACAGGAATACACTTTAATCTTGCATATTCAAGCATTTCCGGAAAAGGCTCCAACTCACGACAGATTACCAGGCACGGTATGCCCGCATCAAAAATAGCTCTAAGCCGTTCTTTCCTAACCTCTTCGTTTAGCCCGCTTAAATAGACATATTCCACACTTCCTATCACTTGCAGCCTGTATGAATCAAAGCGCTCAAAGAACCCTGTCAGCTGTAATGCCGGCCTGTTAATATCTGTCGTTGTCAAATATAGTTCTCCGCAATCAATCTCCGGAACAAAATTACTAAGCTTAAACTCATCAATCAGTGTGGTTATGGGTATTTTCTTCACCTGACATCCCTCCTCTATGGAAAAAACTAGCAATCGCTTCAGCTGCTTTGGAGTTCATTCCCTGCACCTGGCGCAGCTCCTCAACGTCCGCTGTCATAATATTTTCAATGCTTCCAAAATGCTTAAGCAATTCAATTCTGCGTTTAGGCCCTACACCCTTGATGTCGTCCAAAACAGAGCGAATCTGTGCTTTCTGCCGCAGTTTTCTATGATACTCAAGAGCAAATCGATGCACCTCATCCTGAATCCTTGTAATAAGCTTAAAGCCCTCTCCGCGCCTGCTCAAACTGACTTCAACATCATTATGTAAAAGCCCGCGCGTCCTATGTGCATCGTCTTTTACCATACCGCAGACAGGAATCTCAATCTGCATCTCATCAAGCACTTTTTTGGCTATACCAACATGTCCTTTGCCACCATCTACGAAGATAATATCCGGCAGGCTTCCAAACTTATCATCCTCATCGTTATATCTTTTGAAGCGTCGAAACAGCACTTCCTCCATGCTGGCATAATCATTCGCGCCTACAACAGTTTTTATCCTGAACTTGCGATAGTCATTGCGTTTTGGCTTTCCGTCTTCAAAAACCACCATTGAGCCTACTGACTCATAGCCTTGAATGTTCGATATATCATACGCTTCGATACGCATAATTGGCACAGAAATCCCAAACGCCTCCTGAATTTCTTTCACGGCGCCCGTAGTACGCTCTGCTTCGCGCTTAATCTTATCGCCAAAGCTCGTAAGCGTGATTATGGCATTTTCACGCGCTAACTTTACAAGTTTATGCTTATCCCCTTTTTGAGGCACGGTTATTGTCACACGTGAGCCGCGCAACTCGCTGAGCCAATCGCTTATAACATCTTTATCATTAATATCACTCTCTAGGATCAACTCTCTGGGTATAAACGTCCATTCTGAATAAAACTGGGTTAAAAACGCACTCATTATCTCGTGCGGAGCCGCGTCCGCATGCCCGCTGAGCATAAAGTGCTCCCGCCCTGTCATTTTACCGTTTCTTATGAAGAACGCTTGCACCAGAACCTCTTCATCTTCGCGCGCAAAAGCGATTACATCCTGATTCTCACTATGAGGATTCTCCAAGATATGCGATACTTTAGCCCCTTGTATGGCATTTATTTTATCCCGTAGCTCAGCCGCCAGTTCAAAATTCATCGCACCAGCCGCGCCATGCATCGCTTCAGTCAGCTCTTTGACTATATGGTCATGCTTGCCGTTCAGATAACCCATTATCTCATCTATCATTTTGCCATATTCCGCCTCAGAAACATGCCCGCTGCACGGTCCCTTACACTGATTGATATGATAATTAAGACAAGGGCGCCCCCTGTTCAATTCTCTGGGGAACTTGCGAAAACACCTTCTGATAGGCCAAATTTTATGAATTATCTCAATATTATTGCGGCACTCCGATATAAACGGCCCAAAATATCTGGCCTTGTCCTTTAACACTTTTCGCGTCAGCAAGACCCGCGGGAACATTTCGTTTGTCGTCACTTTGATATAAGGGTATGTTTTATCATCTTTCAGCAATATGTTGTACTTAGGCTTATTTTCTTTTATCAAATTATTCTCAAGTATAAGCGCTCCTACCTCATTCTCGGTCACTATATACTCGAACTCTTTTATATGCTTTGCAAGCTGGGCTGTTTTCAAATGTTTGGTTGCCGACTCTTGAAAGTATTGCCGCACTCTACTTTTAAGATTCTTGGCTTTGCCCACATAAATAACAGCGCCCATCTCATCTTTCATTATATAAACCCCGCTCTTTTGCGGGAGTTCTTTGAGCCTCTCAGCTATATCAAACAAAAGCTCACCTTATTCCTATATTTTAGTAAGTGCTGAATAACCTGCTTAAGACTGAATTGCACACAAATTCTTTAAAAGACGAGGAGCGTGTGAGCGCAGTACTGAAGCGAAGAAGTACGAGCGCGATACACACGACGAAGTACTTTAATGAATTTGAAGCACTTCAGTTGGAATGAGGTTGTTCAGTGCTTACTTAACGGTCAGTGCGTAAAGCTCTCCGGCCCCATTAATTTATTTACCTATATTTTACCTCTTCTTACACAAGTAAGTCAATTTTATATTTTATCGCATACAAAGATACCACCAAATCCATGAAAAAAGTATTGACAAGTTCATCCTTTGGTAGTATCATAATACACGGTTCATCTCATGCGGTTGTGGCGGAACTGGTATACGCGCAAGACTAAGGATCTTGTGAGGTTAAACTCGTGCAGGTTCAAGTCCTGTCAACCGCAGATCTGATAAAATAAGGCTTTCTCGTGTTAGGGATTGCCTTATTTTTTTGCAGATTTCTAAGCATCCCACAAATGTCCACGCTTTTGCACTAACTGTTCTAAATAATGTTTTCATGGTTCTGCTCTCTAGTCAAATCCTGTAAATTCATCATTTAACGTATTAGCAATTTCACACTTCGCAGACATATCCAAATGCACATAAATACTCACTGCTGTTTGAATGTCTTTATGGCACAACCAAATCTGTATGTCCTTCAAGTCGAAACCCAGATGCTTCCATCGAAACGAGTACATACATAGTCTTCGTCAATATAGTCATTGGACTAAAGGCGCTTGTGTTCTGCTTGTTCCTTTCGCCATACTTCAAGCCTTTTACGAATCATGCTCGGCAATGGAAGAGCCGCATAGCTGCTGTCATTTTCAGTTGCATTTACTTTATGTGTTTCTTTGCCAACACGAACAACAGTAATTAAACTAGACTTTTCACTAAGCCGTGTATTGCCAAATACATCACTAGCATAACGCGATATACTTTCCCCCTTAGAATTCATAGCCCTAATCGGACTACTCATCTCATCATGAAAGTATGTATTGCCACTTACCCCAACTCGACCATTACCATAGATAAATGCCTCTTCATTAGCGGTTAGGATATTGTTGAATAGTGAAGTCGTATCTACTACATAGTTGTGATTCTCCCCATCTATCTCCTTCCGCATCCGCTGCTCCGCGCCGTTGTAGAGATAACTTGCCGATACATCCGCGTGAGTCTGAGTGCTTTCATCATTTCTTTCGCCGCCCTTTCAATTCTTTATCAACAGCACTTATAAATCTAGTTACTGCTATCCAATCACGTATACTTAATCTGTACGAAGGGACAATTTTTATCTTGGAGCCATCGGTCAGTTCTATACCCATTCCCCCTAAATACATCATTACAAAGGTGCTTCGAATCTGGTTATATCTAACTGCATACTCTTAATCTTTTAACTTTATTATTACATGTTCCTTGTATAAGCCTAGGAAGCCATCAGCTTGGACAAATGAGAGAATAAATTTCCACACTAAAAATGGTATCACAAAATATAATGTAACGCCTCCGACTATGCTAGCTATTTGCCAATCTCCTAATATGCCCTCTAACACAAGGAGAATTGCGTACTCCACATTAGCCATGTTAACTGGATCAACAAAAATTAAAAATATACACAGCAGTAGCATAAAGATAATTGCCCCAATCCACCCCCGATTATTACACTTAAACTTATATTCCTTAATCACATTGCCCATGTCAAGCTCTCCTTAGATTTGTAGCAGATATATAATTCATGATTATTCGCCTATTCCTACCTGTACTGCGATTTAGCTCTCTTATAATATTTTGGAAATCACCTGCACTTACTCCCAAAGCACCCTCTTTAAATTCAATACTCTTATCTGAGTTAACATGATTTTTTTATGCAGTATTCGGTTAAATTGATATAGCTCTCACCTTGCTTTTCTGTGTTGAATCTTATGTCCATATACATCCTCCTTACAACTTAATGTCTTTTAAACTGATGTAATCACAAGTCGCCTAATCTCCAACTTGGCTGAATTGGTTATCGTCCCAATACACAGTTTTTTGAACTACTGCACGAATCCGTCCTTATCGATGCTTTCTTCGCTTTTTTGTGTTTTTTTCACCTTCCATGTTTTTTGTGTTTTTTACTGCGTCAAAGTAAGACTGTACTTTACTATTGAACGACAAAATACCTAAAGTGAATACTGTAAATAAATGAACTAATATCAAAAGCCATGTCTCATATCTAGCATCACCATATAAAGAGAATATAAAAAAAACTCCAATAAATGCCACCACAATAAATAGCATTCGAACCCAGCCTTTCCCTCTATACAAAAACCACGCAAGAGCAACTTGAACGGCTATAGTTATAAAGTCTACATTGGGTACTGTCTGCAAAATAACAATAATTATGTTAGATATCCCAATAATAGATAAAAGTATTTTTGCTATAGAATGTTCCTCTTTCATAACTTTGCTCACCTTCTATCACCCTCCATTATAAAGCAAGTTAGCTATCTGTAGTAACAGCAAATATACGAAATTGTAAATTTTCCAACGACAGAAAAATACCATGCGTCACAAAATGCCAGCCTGGGTCTATCAACGAATCTGTTATTGTTGTTTCAAATACGAAAAATATATTAGGAAAATCATCTGTCCATAGCCCTAAGTACTCTGGCGAATATGCCCCGCCATCATCATTATACAATGCGGAAAAACTTACCCTATTTCCAAAAAATTCACACTTATACATATTTACAAAATATGTAGCCCGACGTAATGGCTGCTCTCCCCCCTGCTCCAGTATAGACAAATATGACCTCAATGCTTCATCATTTTCTATAAAATTAAATATCCATGAAATTAAGCTTACATTATTAGCATTACCATTCTCCACGATTACAATATTGCTAGATAAATACTCCTCGACATAAGATACATCATTGAAACGCAAGGCGTTGTAAAATCCTTGTATTATACTATTTATTTGCACAAAAAACTCTTGAATAAAAGGTTCCAAGCGAGGATCGTAATTCATAGTCATTTCATAAACCTCGTCTAACGCCACTCTTATTTCAAAATCAAACTCCAATGACTCTTCAAGTGCAATTACAGAAATTTCCTCATTGGATACTGCGCTATTAAAATTGCCATCATCAAAAGCTTCTTTCACGCTACAGCTCTGTAAAATCAATGTGAGAGTAATCAAAACTATTAGTGTCATAACAAGTAATGTCGCTTGTTTGCAATTACTTAATATCTTCTTGCTCATAATCCACCCCCAACAGCTCTAGTTAATTCTTTCATCAAAATATGCCTCAACCGTATTAACGTCTCTTCATCATGTGCTACTTTTTTAAACCATTTATGTAAAGCGTTCACATTTTCCCTATCGCTTGTGGAGTCGGCTATACTATAGCGTCCTTGTATTTTAATTGCGTTTATATATCTGGATAAAAAAACAAGTTTCTGCCAGGTACATCTTCAACTATATGTTTGCACTATTGAAGTTACAAATGCTCTCTTGACCCCGTACATTAACTCCTCGAACCATTCGATTGCTAGCGTCGTAAGCACGACTTTATTAGCTACATAAACCAACGCTCCTTATGATATAGCCTCCTTCATCTTTTCGAATAATAGAAAACTCATGAATCTCATAATCGAATAGTCCTATAAAAGTCCTTACCCTTACTACATAAGCCATCATCTCGAAATTGAGATTGAGATACCCACATAGTCTGCATATAGTTTCTATCAACCCAAAGCACAGGCCAATAGTTCCTAAAAAACCATTGATCAATACTGCTTTGTTGTTCCTGTGTAAAAATTTTATCTAATGGCACAACATCAGCACTATCTTTTTGATAAATTAGCCTTAATGCTTGATTGATTAAACTTATCACCGATTCATTAGTTTCTCTATCAAACTCTTGATTGTGTCTTACTCTGTTCTCAAAGTTTATAAAAACAAAGGGAGTTATATTCGAAGTAACAACAACCATCGCAACAGTACTAACAACAATCCATAGGGCTTTTGCCCACTTGCTAGTTTTCATCCATTTCATCCTTTCTCAAGCTCTCCAAAAGTATAAATACAGTGCATCAAATTGATGTTGCTTTAGTCATTTTTGATTATATCACGCTCAAAAGTAGTGTCAATGCCTATACGAGTTCCTTAACCTTAAAGAGGCTATCCAACAGTTTTGTTGGATAGCCTCTAAGCTATAAATCATATATGGTTTAAGCTGCTTTATCGTACGTTCTATTCTCCAGTCTCCACATCTACTAACTCTAACCCTGAAGGAACATACCTATCATTAATCAACAGCAGCTCAACATATTGCCCAAACAAAGTAGCGACAAAGTTAATATACTGCCACGGCGCATCTTTGTTCACATCAAAGAGATTAACATAGTTCGGGTTGTTCCATATACGATTCATATGCACAAACTCCATAGCACATGTGCCGTCCGGAAGCATCGTTATACATGTCGTTTTTTTATCAATAATGAGAGGAATAAAGCTTTTCATATCAAGGGATTACTCCGTATCATAGTGTGCAGGGCGAGTAAGCCGCGCCTTATAGATAATGGTGGACTTGTGATTTGTATGCAGTTGTTTTGGTATTTGGCATATGATATACTGTACGCAGATAGAGTGCAATACGATAGGGGGGGGCAAAAGCCATGCAGGAAAAGCCGAAAAAAATATTCATGATCCCTTTGTTGATAGGCATAGTCATACTTATCTTTATGAACATGAGCTTGAGCAGTCGCATTGCTGATTTAGAGCGTGGAATAAGTCATATGCAATTCAATCATTTTAATGAGATGCGCAACATTCAGTGGGAAATTTCACAGGGGATGGATAGGGTAAATGAGCAGATAACACAGCTTGCGAGGATAAGTTTTGATGAGATGCTTAATGTGCTGAATTATGATAGAAATGCTTTGTCCGCGGATGTGGAAATTGCTTTTAATCTGAAGGAATTCAATGTGGGGGATGTTGTCAGTGTTACGGCAAGGAGTACGAGCGGGCAAACCCACGAAGCTATCGCGGAGCTTTCTGAAGCAGGCAGATTCAGTGCAATAATGACGTTGCCTGTACAAGACAATTTTGTATTGAACTTTACCGCAAGAGGAGATTCTGTTATATCCGGCAACCTTATGGATTTTAATTTGGCGAACATGCTTTGTGATAGATTTAGGTTCAGCTTAGGATTTGGCATGACAAGCGTAGGCTCTAATCGCACCAGCGGTGGAGAGGTCACGGGTGTAACGTTATTACCATATTTGAGTAACGACACACAAGGCAACAGCGCGTTAGAGATTCGTGATATTACTTTGCTTCTCATATCCGGCGGGAATGTGACTGAACAGTGGGATTTGCTGCCTTACTTAACCACGATTGGAGGCATTCAGTCCTTAGACATTTTAGAGCACGATACGTTCCGATTTGAGCCTGTTGAGATTGTCTATGAAGGCAGGGCTTTTATGGAAGGTGTGCTAAAGCTCGTGATGCATGATAATTTAGGCATTAGATATGAGCAGATGGAAGAAATTCCGTTTTTCCGTTCGATGGGGGAATTTGCTGTTGGAGGAGGAAGAACGTTTTCGTTCATTGGTGAAGGGGCAGGCACAGGCAGAGTTATATCCTATGGGGAGGAGTCTTGGCACTTTGTGCATATGGTTAGGATGGCGGGTGAGTAGGCGAGTTGTTGACTATCCAGGCGGGGGAACGACTGTCCTGCCTGTTTTATGTTTTCGGGGGAACAAAGCTCGCCCATACAGCGCTTTGCTTCCATTCTCAATTGATTTTTTATGTAGATAGTGGTATACTACGCTTAATAAATGGGCGAGGGGGTTGGATATGAGTATTGTCAGCAGAAGCGACGAAAGAAGAAGCGATGAAAGAAGAAGCAGTAACATTAAATACATCCAGCTTGCTATAATCGCGGCGGTAATTTTGGGCTTTATGTTTTTTAGCGCGCCCTCGGGTGGGGGTGTTATGGACCTTGACGTGTATTCGTTAAGAGGACATAATGATTTTGCTGTAATACATTCTACGATTATTAAAAGTGATTCTGCATTAGGATTTGTATCTGGGACGTTGATGTTTTTGGAGAATGTTGATGTAATTGCTGCTGACAAAGAGTTTTTCTATGTAGATGAAAACGGCAGTCACAGTTTTTATGCTGTACGTATATTATCCAACAGACATCCTATAAGTTATTTGCATAATATTTTTCCAAGAGATATAGGGTATCTTAGAGATAAGCTGGATGTAATTATTGATACGATATATTGTGAAATAGTAGTGGAATTTGCTAATGGAACGACGAAAGAGTTTTTATTGGAGTTTAATAATATATCACAAGGACGGGCGCTTGATGTTTTGGTTTTTGGCCGCTAATGGGCTGTTAAATTCTATTAATCATAAACCCACAGCACAGCTCATATACATTAGAAGAATGATTCCTTAAGGAGGGGCGATTTCTTTGAAACAGTATATTGAAGAAAGAGCTGTACAGGTAGCAAATTTCATTATAAGTTCCAATGCCACAGTAAGAGAGACGGCCAAAAAATTTGGCATTTCTAAATCAACTGTACATATGGTTGTCATTTAACGGAACGGCAACAGCGCATAACCCTTGTTGAGCCCATTTTCTCGAGCGTAATCTGCCACCTACAGCTCGACACCTAGGGTGTCTCGCTGTAGGGTCGCTCGTTAACTGTCAATTTCATCACACTAGGTGTGAAATTGACAGTTAACTCACTAGGGCAGATTTGCGACGATAGGCGTTTCGCTGATTTTGCGAAATGCCGAAAGTGAGCAAGCGAATAGAAAATGCTGCGAAACAGGTTATGTGCCATTGCGGAACGTTTTGTGCTGGTGATAGGACGCTACACACCCTAAGGAGAAGAGAGTATGGAAATATCGCGGCGAACGCAAGATACAATCATAAAAATTACGGGAGAGGGCGTGCCGATGCTTGGCGGCGGCCATTTTGGGTTGATTGCCGGGCCTTGCTCGGTTGAAAGTATAGAGCAGATTAGTTTGATTGCGCGGGAAGTTAGTGCTGCCGGTGCAACTTTTTTGCGGGGCGGCGCGTTTAAGCCGAGAACTTCGCCTTATGACTTTCAAGGGCTTGGTGAAGATGGAATTGCGCTATTGCTTGAGGCAAAGAAGGCTACAGGCCTTCCCATTGTAACTGAAATTACAGATATTCGTAGCTTGCACATGTTTGAAGAAGTTGACATAATCCAGATCGGCGCCAGAAACACGCAAAACTACGAACTCTTGCGTGAAATGGGGCGTATAAATAAGCCGATTCTCTTGAAACGCGGCTTAGCGGGAACTATAAAAGAATTGCTTATGAGCGCTGAGTATATTATAGCTAATGGCAATGAAAAGGTGATACTCTGTGAGCGGGGAATACGAACATATGAAAATACTTATACGCGCAGTACGCTTGATCTTTCTGCGATTCCTGTGCTTAAGAGCCTTACGCATTTGCCTGTTGTAGTTGACCCAAGCCATGCTGCCGGGCGTGCGGACATAGTGCCTGCTTTGGCTTTGGCGTCCGTGGCGGCAGGGGCGGATGGGATCATGGTGGAGGTGCATCATGATCCGGCGTGTGCGTTGTGCGATGGAGAGCAATCTCTGGACATAGCACAGTTTCAAGAGCTTGCCGACAAGATTTTCAAGCTTCGTGCGGCGATTTTTTAGGAGTATAACATGACTACGATTCATGTTTCTTTAGGTAAAGGTTATGATGTCATTATAGCGCCGGATGCGCTCACTTCAGTTGGGGTGAGGCTCCGTGCGCTATTTTCTGACGCCAAGACTGCCGCTATCGTGACAGACAATAACGTAGGGGCGCTGTATTTGGGGCAGGTCATGGAAGCTGTACAAGCCGCGGGGTTGGAGGCAATCTCTTATTCCATCCAGCCCGGAGAGGCCTCGAAATGCATGGAAGTCTATTCTAACGTTCTAAATTGGCTGGCTGACTCAGGCGTGATGCGCACGGATGTTGTGATTGCTTTAGGCGGCGGTGTAGTGGGGGACTTGGCGGGTTTTGCGGCAGCAACCTATATGCGAGGTGTACCCTTTGTTCAGGTACCTACCACGCTTTTGGCTATGGTTGACTCCTCCGTGGGGGGCAAAACTGCCATTGACCTTAAAGCCGGAAAAAATCTTGTGGGAGCATTTCACCAGCCGGAGCTTGTAATTTGTGATACACAAACGCTTGACACTTTGCCGGTGGAATTTTTTAATGACGGCATGGCGGAAGTGATTAAATATGGCATGTTAGGCAGCCCTGAATTGCTTGATAAACTTTTGTGTGAGCTTGACGATGAGGTCTTGGAGTCGATAATAGCTGAATGCGTCAGGATGAAACGTGACGTTGTGCAGAATGATGAATTTGACAGAGGAGAACGAAAGCTATTGAACTTTGGCCATACCATTGGCCATGCGATAGAGCATTTGAGCGAATATAAAATCTCTCATGGGATCGCGGGGGGTGCGGGAATGGCTATTATGACTCGTGCGGCAGTGAGGAAAAGGCTTTGCCAGCCTGAGTGCCTTGATGTGCTATACAGGCTGCTTTCGCGATTTAATATCCCAAGAGACACAAACTACAGTGCACGAGAACTTTGCGAGGCGGCCTTGCGTGACAAGAAGCGCGA
>Ga0123355_10006146_pt1 | contig 17721 bp, 16 predicted proteins | sample TergutEmb28metaG_3_FD_89872 | JGI IMG/M metagenome (GOLD analysis project Ga0123355, IMG submission 89872) | Embiratermes neotenicus P1 segment gut microbial communities from Petit-Saut dam, French Guiana - Emb289 P1 | ecosystem: Host-associated > Arthropoda: Insects > Digestive system > Gut ...
CGCATTGAAAATATTCCCTCCTTAGCCACCCAAAACGCAACCTTCATACTGCCTGACTTCACAGGAAAATTCAAAAGGAGGCTGCAACTCAATTGGATTTTCCAATTTCGTTACAGCCCCATTCTTTAAGCCTTAAAATCTCTTAAAAACTTAATCAGGTCTTTATCTGCTAGAGGCCGCGAATAATAATATCCTTGTATAGTATCACAACCTAGCTCTTTAAGTTTGTCACATTGCTCGCTAGTCTCAACAAATTCTGCCACAATCTCAATATTCATATTTTTGCACAAATTAGAGACAGCGGAAATGATTTCAGCATTAATATTATTTTCAAGCACATCTTTTGTTAACGAGCCATCCAATTTAATTGTTTGAACTTCAAATTCGCGCAAATACAGCAATGATGCGTGTCCCATGCCAAAATCGTCAATAGCCAGTGGTATTCCAATTCTTGTTAATTCTCTAAAGATATTCTGCGTCTCAGGGCAAGAACCAAGCGCGCTATTCTCTGTTAATTCTACCTTTATATATTTTGGCTCCATTTCATATCTTTCCAGAGTTGATTCAATCATACCAAGCAAACCAGGATGATGAAGTTGTCGGGGCGAAATATTAACAGACATGCTCAACTCCGCAAAACCTTGTCCATGTAAGCTTTTAAGCGTAGATATTGCCGTATCAAAAATGTGTTCATTCAAAGCAAAATCATTACTGCCTTCTTCTGCTATGCTCAAAATAACAGGTGGAGGTATCCGACCAAAAAATTCATGATTCCAGCGTACAAGTGCTTCACAGCCCACGATTTTTCCATTTGTATCCACTTGCGGCTGGTATTCCAAAAAAATGCCTGTTTTTTCTTTCAAGTTGTTCTTCATATCCTCCAGCAAAGCACGAGCCAGCAAGCCAACCTCATCTGTACGGGACAATAGCCGCAACCGTTGACTAAATTCTACATATCCTTCTTCAGATTCATTAACAAGCCGCCTAAACACTTGTCGATTCTTTTCTCCTTTGTAGCGAGCGGACATTTTAACAAAAGGTATGTATATCAATGTGCCAATCGACAGATTAATTACTTGCAAAATGCTTCCTCTAACTGAACCAGTAGCGGCAAATCCGCCAAGAATTGGCGGTTCAGTCCATGAAACGGTGTTAATGACCAATGGCACAAGCCCTGTAACCATTGCGATGTAAGAAGTCAAAATAAATACAATAGGCACTAAAATAAACGGCACCAAGAAAAATGGATTAAGCACAATCGGCAAGCCATATACTAAAGTTTCATTAATATTGACCAAACCAAGTGGCAGTGAGTATTTTGCAAGCTTTAAGGAATTAGAACGTTTTCTTGCAACTAGAAAAAAAGCGAATATCAAGCTAAGTGTAGCACCGCTTCCACCCATAAACACAAAAACATCAAAAAACTCTTTGGCAAAAATTCCTGTAGGAATTTCCCCAGCTTGAACTGCTACAAGATTTGCGGCTTGCTGTGGCACCCATAGGGATTGCGCAACATGGTCAAGCATATTATTCCCATGCAGTCCAAAAAACCACAGAATATGTGTTGCTAGGCTAAAAAAAATTGCCATAGACAACGAGCTTTCATTGCCTAAAAAAATATTTTGTAGTGTATTATAAACAGATGCATGTATATCATAAATACCTGCCAATCTATAAAAAGCAAAACTTGTTACACCAAACACGGCCAAAGTAAAAAATGCTGGTTGTATAGAAGAAATAGCTTGAATCATTTGGGTGTCCAAGGTATCCGCACTTAACTTTATTCTAAGTGGCCTAAAATCCCAGAAAAAAAAGAACAAATGATGAGAAACCAGAGCAGTGATAATTGCCACAAAAAGGCCAAGGTTCCCAAGGACGTCAAAAGAAAGTGTATTATCAGGCGCGTGAATAATGGTAAACAAGCAACCTAGGCTTATAATAGAAGCAATAATTGGATTAACTATACCATTGACATTATGACCTTTATTAATAACCCTGTTAGCAGCCATACTATAACTAATGGACACTAGAGCCGCCAAAGACATAATTGACAAGGTGCCTCTATGGATATGCAAAGCAATTTGTCTCCAATCGGAACCAAATACCCATGCCATAAATTCTGAATAGTATGGAATTGGCATGTTTAGTAAAAGAACAACAAACGCGCCTACTAGCATAATAGGCATTATGCTAATAAGCCCGTTTTGCACAGATTTAACATTTTGATTCTCTGCTATGGCTATTGCTATTTTCATTGACTGTGCAAACATACAATCACACCTTTTTGTTGAGTCAAACTTTTTTGTCGATTTTGTTATCCTTGCTATACTACTTGAGGGAACACATTGTATTCAATTTGTGACCGAAAGTAGTATAAGGAATGGGCGAAAATTTTCAGACATTCCTAATTAAAGAAACCGCTCGTTCAAAATCATAGGATTTTAAGAAAACATAATCTGTATTGTAAGTGGAAATAACAAAGACACTAATACTTGCTTTAGCCAAAACACTGGTGATACTTGCAACCACGCCTACTAAGCTGAAATCTAAGGTTCCAGCTATACGAAAAGCCCTCCAGTCTGGCTCTGCCACAATTACATTAGATGGCACATGTTCCGATTCGCATACCAAAGAAATTTCTTCGTCCGTTTTTGATAAAAACACAAATGGATGCATAAAATTTACATCGCTAGTATCCTTGATTTTACACACTGAAAATGATTTTTCCAAAATAGTTAACTCTAGTGAATCTAATAAATTCAGAGTTTCTGTCGTTTTTAATTGAGTTAATTGAGCTGTTTGAGTCACTTGCTGAACATTTTGAGCCGTTTGTGTCATATGTTCCATAATCTATCACCATTTCTTCTACATTTTCGTAATTATATCATACTTGAAGAAAGGTTTGTCTATAAAACATAGCCAGTTTGGGTGTTCGCAAGTATATTTCAAAGGATGTGTAAAATGCTTTCCAAAGTTATTAAAGAACCTAGTAAGTTTTTTTATGGTATTTTCAATAAGGAATTTCTGATTATTAACTCAGGCATATTCTTAAATGCCGTGGGTATTGTACTTTTTCGTAACCCAAATCGTTTTGCCTCAGGGGGCGTAAGTGGTCTTGCCTTGCTTTTTACCAGTTTTATTCCGTTGCCAGTAGGAGCCATTGCATTAACCTTAAATGCCCTTATTCTTGTTCTAGGCGTGTTGTTTCTTGGCAAAGAAAATGGGATGCGCTGTATATATGGCACTTTTGCGTTATCGGGCATGATGTGGCTATTGGAAGTGCTTTTTCCCATGTCCGAACCACTCACTGACCAGCGTTTCCTAGAACTAATTTACAGCGTGTTTATACCTGGTGTTGGCACAGCTTTGGTTTTGCATTACAGGTCTACAACAGGTGGTACAACAATTTTGGCGCAAATACTTAGCAAATATCTTAAATGGAAAATAAGCGTATCACTAATGGCAGTTGACCTTTTTATTGCAATTAGTGCCGGATTCCTATTTGGAGTGGAGGCCGCTTTATTTTCGATACTTGCCGTAGGATTACGTTCCCTACTTTTGGACAATGTGCTGGAAAGCCTTAAAATATATAAGATAGTGGTTATTATTAGCGACAAAAGCGAAGCAATCCAAAATTATATTTGTCATGCCTTGCGTAGGGGCGCGACCGTACACCTTGCGCAGGGGGCTTATTCTGTTCAACACAAGGAAGTCATTACCACGGTACTAAGCCGTAGGCAAGCATTTCAGTTGCAACAGTTTATAAAGGAGGTTGACCCGGCCGCATTTATTACTATCAGTAATTCTACGCAAATTATCGGCAATGGATTTGAAGGATTTTAATAATACTAGACAGCTTCTAATAAAATTCGCAGCCAAAATTCATAATTCAAATAAATAATCAAAGCTCAAAGCGTAATTCACCCCCCGTCATATTGGGACATATCATGGAATAGGCTTTTTGATTAGACCTTTTGCAAAATTATACCCGCGCATGAAAACATTTAGGATGTTATTTTTTAGACATTCCTTACCGCATTGTACGGTCTTTTTTGCAAGAGGTCTATTGTTGGGGGTTTACCTGATATGGAAAAACGAATTTTCACAGTAGTTGGAGGAGATAAACGGAATATCGAACTAGCAAGGATGTTATGTGGGCAGGGACACAAAGTCAGATTGTTCGGTTTCGTAAATTACGAGCGTGAATTACAAATGCAGTGCAAAAATCTATTCGAGGCCGTTGAAGGGGCTGGCTATGTTATCGGGCCAATCCCCTGCTCACATAATGGCGATACGCTTAACGCGCCATTTCACAACGTCCCCATATATGTCGAAGATTTATTCCGGCTTATTAAGCCTCAGCAAACTTTTATGGCTGGGTTAATTAAACCCGAATTATTGACATTAGCAGATAAATACAGTATTCAAAGCATTGATTTATTACAAAGAGAAGAATTGTTATTGCGCAATGCCATACCTACAGCAGAGGGCGCGTTAAAAATTGCTATTGAAGAAACGGACATTACCTTACATGGCAACCAAATGATGGTTATCGGGTATGGACGTATAGGTAAAGTGCTTTCAAAGATGTTGAGGGGGTTGGGAGCTAATGTATTAACTGTGGTTAATTCCAGTGAGGCAGCGGCAATTGCTGAAAGTGATGGGCATAAGATTGTTTTTTTTGAGGATATGGAAATGGAACTCAAATATGCAGATGTAATTTTCAATACAGTTCCAAAAATTCTGTTGGACAGAAATAATATGCGCCATATTCGCAAAAAAACAACAATTATTGATTTGGCCTCACCGCCATATGGAGTTGATGTTAATGATAGCCGTGACTTTGGTTTGAAAGTATTGTATACCAATTCTTTGCCGGGCAAAATTGCTCCAGTATCAACTGCTTCGTATATTCTAAACACAATTAATCATATCCTTAATGAGGAGGTGCCTGCTTTATGACTTTAGCGCGAAAGCAAATAGGCTTTGCTATGACAGGTTCTTTTTGCACATTCCAAACGGCATTAGCAACACTGGATGAAGTGATAAAGCAGGAGGCACATGTAACTGCTATCTTATCCTATGCGGCTGATACTACAGATACTCGTTTTATGACTGCGGAAGCACTAAGGAAATCTGTTTCGGATTTGACCCAACGACCAATAATTCGCACAATTGCGGAGGCAGAACCAATAGGGCCGCAAAAATTATTTGATATACTAGTGGTAATGCCTGCTACAGGCAATACCTTAGCAAAACTGGCATATGGCATAGTAGACACACCCGTTACAATGGCTGTGAAATCTCATTTGCGTAATAACCGCCCTGTGGTGCTTGGGATTTCTACTAATGATGCTTTGGGTAATAATGCAAAAAATATTGGTACATTGTTAAATACTAAGCATATATATTTTGTACCCTTCGGACAGGATAACCCAATGCAAAAACCCAAATCAATGGTATATGTCAAAGAGTTTGCAATAAGCGCGATTGAGTCCGCTTTAGATGGTCAGCAATTGCAACCTATTATCATTGGGGCTTAGGAATCACACCCTAGGGCAAAAGAATATTGAAGAAATAAATCGAAAAATCCGAACGGTGGTTCATATTTAATCGCCGCTCGGATTTTTTGTATTTTGTTATATAAGGAACAAATCCTTTCCATATTGCGTTTTAATGTGTATGAAAGAAGAAAAATAAATTTGGAAGGAATGAAAGCAATGAAAAAAGTTATTAGTTGTTTATTGGCAAGTGTATTTGTATTTATGGCATGTTCTCCGACAGTGGCTGGAGATTATTCCGAAGAGGACAGGATTATTTTAGTAAGAGAGATGATTATGGTAGAGCGTGACGAAACCGAAACACGGTCATTGCAAAACACAGATTTAGCTGATTCAGCCGCACGAGTGGCCGCACGTGGTGCCAATGATTTCGCATTTAGGTTAAGCGCGGCACTTGCTCAAAATTTAGACAGCGAAAATCTCGTAGTTTCGCCTTATTCAGTATGGCTTCCATTAGCAGCACTGGTAAATGCCACTGACAGTTATAACCAGGAAGCCTTGTTAGAAGCATTGGGTGCGGCAGGTATAAATGCAGAGGATATTAATCGTGCGGCTTCCCGTATGTTGTATGATTTAACCAACGAAAGGCTTCGTAGATTTGAAGGGCTTGAGGAAATTAGCAATCCTTTAAGAATTGCCAATGCTATATTTGTTGATAACGAATTTACCATACGTGAAGATTTTGCCCAAACATTTATGGATTATTTTAGGGGCAGTATCATGAATGTGGATTTCTCGTCACCTGATGCAGTTGCCGCTGTAAATCAATGGGCAAGCGACAATACAGATGGTTTAATTACCGATTTGATAGAAGCGTTTGACCCACTTGAGCTTGCCGTTATTGCCAATGCAATATATTTTTCTGGTAGGTGGGGATGGGAGTTTAACCCTGACAATACCATAGAAGGTACATTTTATTCTCCAGTAGGGGAAATGTCCGCTTATTTTATGGTGCGCGAGAGTGACAATCAACTTTACTTTGAAGATGAAAATATTCAAAGTATATCCATGTGGTTTCAAAACGGCGGCGGTATGACTATAATACTACCCAAAGATGGCGATGCAACGGGACTTCTCTCAAATATGACAGCAGAATATTTTGATAACTTAATGCAAAACAAAATAATGGCAACAGGACGATTTCTATTGCCACGATTTTCATTATCAAGCCAAATAGATGATTTGGCAGAAGTTCTTGTGAGTTTGGGAGTTCCTTTGTTTGATGATATTACAGCACCTCTTACTAATGGGCTACTTGAAGAAAGTATTCCCGTATGGTTGTCAAATGCAGTACAAAAAGCTGTAATTGAAGTCAATGAAGAAGGAGCGACTGCCGCCGCCGTTACAGCAGTAATGGTTGCTGGTTCGGCTATGCCAATACCAACCGAACCTTTTGAAATGATATGCGACAGACCTTTTGTATTTGTGCTGTATGGTCAAACTTTTGACGGTGGCCAACAAGTGTTGTTTACGGGTGTTGTAAATCAGCCATAAATTCAATAAATTCAATAAAATTCGCATAATCTAGTGGGATGGCTCAATCCTGTAGCGCGTTATTATTGTTGTTTACTGTTGAAAAAACATGTTGAAAAAGCAAGGAAGAAATCATTTGAATTTTTCCACATGGCGCGGTACAATCGTTAAGTAAGTAAATATGATACAGACATAACTTGAACAACTCATAATGAAGCTATACTCGTGAACTGAAACATTTTCCGCCCATGTGCAGAAAATTTTTAGGTTCACGAGTATACAGGAGGGTGAGCATCCTGATTACCACTGATATGCACATTCACAGCCATTTTTCATTAGACTCTACCAGTTCTATTATGGACTGTTGTAAGTCTGCAATTGCCAAGGGATTGAAACAAATATGTATTACTGACCATATAGAGTTCAATCCGATAATTCTTGAAGCAGAAGGCAATTGGTTTTATGATGTGGATGCTTATTTTGACAGTATAAGACAAGCGCGAGATATTTATGGAACCCAATTGACCATTCTAAGCGGTATAGAGATAGGCGGCGGGCCGCACCACTATCCACAAAAATATGAAAAATACAGCCAGCTTCCCTATGATTTTATTATGTGTTCGGTTCATGACTGGTATAAAGGTATGTTCGCTAGTCAGATGGCTGTTCATCCTTTACCCATTGAGGAAAGCTTTGGGTACTATTGGGATGAGGTATATAAAACTGTCTGTTTTGGAGGATTTGACGTATTAGCGCATATTGATTTCCCAAAACGATATTATATGCAGGCCGTTTATGACTGGGATAAGATATCTGTAATTTTAGATACGATGATTGAAAAGGGCATTGCTCTGGAAATTAACACTTCATCCATACGTAAGGGTATGGATGAACCAATGCCCGGCAAAGAGCTACTTGAGTTTTACAAGGAACGCGGCGGGCAATATATTACTTTTGGTTCTGATGCACACCTTGCAGAGGATATAGCGGCAGATTTTGATATTTTTGAAACACCTCTGATTGAAGGGCTAGTGCCGGTGTGGTATCAAGGGCGGGAACGGAAGGTATTATAAATATGGATTTTTCGGAAAAAAAAGTGCTAGTCTGCGGAATGGCACGTAGCGGGCAGTCAGCGGCGCGTTTGCTAAAAAGCCGCGGAGCAGTGGTAACAGCGCAGGATTTACGAGAAGAAATTACTTGGGTGTTTATTCCTGAAGAAGAGGGTATTACAACATACCTTGGCAAGAACCCCGACGAGATTATAGACGGGTTCGATTTGATAGTTATTAGTCCTGGCATTCCTTGCGATTTGCCATTTGTAGAAAAGGCAAACTCACTTGGAATACCCGTATGGGGAGAAATAGAACTGGCGTATCGCTGTTGTCCATGCCCTATTATTGCTATCACTGGTACAAACGGCAAAACAACTGTAACAACTCTAGTGGGGGAAATCCTTCATAAACATAACCGACAAACTGTAATAGTAGGCAATATCGGCACACCATTTAGCGAACATGTAGATTCTCTTACCCCAGGCAATCTGGTAGTAGCCGAAATAAGCAGTTTCCAACTGGAAACAGTACATCAATTTGCGCCGTGGGTCAGTGCAGTGTTAAACCTTACTCCTGACCATTTGGATAGGCACAAAACCATGGAAACATACCAACATATGAAAGAGCGAATTTTTGAACAGCAATCTCCCGAAAATTATGCGATATTAGGTTATGATAACCAAGCAACCCGCGAAATGCGCCCTTCTTGCAATGTGGTGTATTTTAGCGCGAAAAAAGAATTGGAAAACGGTGTATTTTTAGATGGAGGCATAATACGAGCGCGGTTATTCGGCAAGGATGTGACTATTGCAGATACCAGACAAATGCGCATTCTACCTGAAAACGCATTAGCGGCCACTGCCTTGTGCTTATGTGCAAATGTTCCCCCAGAAGATATTGCAGAAGGGTTACTGGCTTTTAAGGGTGTATCTCATCGTATCGAATATGTAACGACTATTAATGGTGTGGAGTTTTATAACGATTCCAAGGCAACAAACACGGATTCGGCAATCAAAGGAATTGAAGCCATGAATCGTCCCATTATACTGATTGGTGGAGGATATGATAAAGAAGCCACTTTTGGTGATTGGGTACGGTATTTTAATGGAAAAGTTAAGCATTTGATTGTTCTTGGAGAAGTGGCTGAGCAAATTATAGAAACTTGCCGTGCTTATGGTTATGCCCACTATGACCGAGTAAATTCATTACGTGACGCGGTGGAGCTAGCCTTTTCCAAAGCCGAACTGGGTGATTGCGTACTGCTTTCCCCGGCCTGTGCAAGTTGGGATATGTTTGATAATTTTGAACAGCGAGGTAGTTTATTTAAGCAGTTTGTATTTGAAATAGGGGAACCGCTTATTCATATGACGAGAGCGAATGACTTAAGTTGATACTATACTCTTCACATCTAGCAGTTGAAGAAAAATGACGGAGATAACTAAACATCAATGGGATTTTGAACAAAAGAAAAGCATAAACGTAATATATAAAAGATATTAACCGCCTTTTCACTTGGGCGGTATTTTTTTGTGAGAAACTTCCTTTATGTAGAATTGAGCAAAAAGGAGTTTTTCATCATGCAAACATTCGGATATGTAAGGGTGTCAAGCGTTGACCAAAACGAAAACAGGCAGTTAATGACCTTGAAAGAATTGGGATTATCACAAAATCAAATTTATATAGATAAGCAATCAGGGAAAGATTTTGACCGCAAGGCATACAAGCGATTGGTCAAACGGCTAAAGGCAGGGGATTTGTTATACTTGTCGTCCTTAGACCGACTAGGGCGAAATTATGAAGAAATTCTGGAACAATGGCGCATCCTCACAAAACAAAAGGGAATAGATATTGTTGTGTTAGATATGGAAATTCTTGATACCAGAAAATACAAAGACCTAATTGGAACTTTCATTTCAGACCTTGTATTAAAGGTGTTATCGTTTGTGGCACATAAAGAGCGTGACAACATACGCCAAAGACAAGCCGACGGCATAAAGTCCGCAAAGGCAAGAGGGGTAAAGTTTGGCAGACCAGAAAAGCCAGTCCCCGACAACTTTAATGAGTTGCTGGATAAATGGGAGCATGGGGAAATTAAGACAACCGAAATATTAGCAGTATGCAAAATAGGAAAAACAACGCTATATGCAAGATTAAAAGCATATAAGGCAATAAACAAGAACTAAAAAAAGCGTTCAAAAAACTACACTTTTCCGAACAGCTTAAATTTGGCGAATTTTAACACATAAACAACACAATTGCAAGCCTTTTTTTATAATGTTTTTGACATTAAAATACATAAATGTTATTAGCTAGACTTTTCGGAAAAGTGTACTATTCCGAAAATGTCTAAAGGAAATGATACCGCCATTGTTGATACGATAGTGGCGGTTGGTTGTTGTGTTATTGTGCTTGGAAATCCCTTGGAGTAAGGCTTTTCAGTATGTATGGCTACTTAAAACTATACTGTTGCTAATATGTATGCCGCTGATTCTGGCGGCTTTGGCTCTCATATCTGGAGTGGCAATAAAAAAGTGCATACCTTAAACAGTATCCGTTTGTGCAAAAATTAAAAGGTTCATACATAATTATATTGTTGAAATAATGGCTATTAGACTCCATATTCAAACTCGAAAAATCGCCAGTAAAACTAACCATAAAGCATAGTAACGAATTTTGTCTTTAATGTCCATCCTTAACGCCATGTTCCGTTATAAACCCCTTGTGCTAATTCATCATCTGCAGACATAATCACTACTATCCTATTTGATGCTGCTACTGTTTCATTCCAAGATGGAGTCCCGCTAATTCCATTAGGCCTATTCCACGGATTATTATGTCCAAGCCCTCTTGTTTCAATCCTGTTTGATGCAACATTAAACTCATGAATCAATAAATCTCGTACCGCATTAGCTCTTTCTTGTCCAAGCGTTATACCAGTACCACCATGTCCTGTGTCTGCCGTACAGCCAAAAAGAAATATCCCTGTATTCTGAGTATTGATAAAATCTACCCATTCACTTACAGCATCTCGTGCCTGTACAATATTTACAAATTCTGCGGTATTGCCTACAAAATTCACTTCAACAACATCTGGAGTTTCCCTAAATATCCTAATGGGGATTTCTATAAACATGGCAGGATCATACATGGAGGTTATTCTAAGTGTCAACAAGAATGCCGTTTCCCTTAACCCAATAAATATTCTACCATTTTGATAGATTCTTGTATTTGGGTCTGTGTTACCAAATAATTCAAGAGTAAAAGTTTGCGGAGGGCTGTTTTCTCCAAGTATTACAACATTAATATGATAAATGTTGTGAGGTGCATGAGTTCCCAATACAAGTTCTTCTGGAAACACCAATATACCAGTCACTATAGGCGGTGGTGGTGGGGCATCTATTAGTCGGATGATTGCGCTACCAAATATACGAGGATCTGCAACAGATCTGGCAATAACAGTGATATACTCCCTCGTATCACTGTCCGCAATATGCAGGTTGCCCATTTCATCCAATATTGTATCTGGGTGATCGGGTGGTCCCTCTATAGACCACTCAACATCTTGTGGAATTGGGCCACCAAAACCAAAACCTTCGACGAGGGCATTTAATGGTTGAGATGTACCCCGCTGTACATCCGCTTGTTGTGGGAAAACACTCACACCCGTTACAGGAGATGACACATATATAACGGATACATCAGGAAGACGATGTGGATAAAAAAAATAGTTGTCATATATTACAGTATATGGAGTTGCATCTACCAGATTAAATCCTGTTGCCCCTCCACTCATAACTATAAGCCGCCATATTTCCTCAAGATTGGAACGCTGTGGATTTGGCAGTTCTCTTTGTGGGTAACCTACATCGTGCATTTGAAACCATGAAACATAAATCCCGTAAAGATTTGGCAGATTACCAAAACCCACGAGCGCATCAACCAAAGTTTCAGCATCAGTGTTTATCCAATTATTTCCATCTGTAAAGTTGAGCCATCCCTCAGTACTTAAACCCGTTCCCAATACAACAATTTCTCGTCTCTCACCTTCAGGTCTATCACTGAGCATTCGAGCAGCAAGTATTATAGCCTCCAGAACAGCTGCTTCCTCAACTCTTGCATGATAATTTTGCATATTGGTAAGAAGACTTGAAGTTAATGCTCTCTCAGTACCCCACGGATTAAATATGTCATCCATTATGTTCGGTCTGTACAACGATAAATCAAATTCATACATTTGATTTGCAGGTTCACCATCTGCGACAACAAAGCCAACAAAGCCAAATGAGTTTACAGACCCCTCTAGTCTTTCATTTAACTGTGAACTGGAAAAATTAATGGCTCTGCTGTTCATTCGCGCACCTATGACAAACACAGTAGAGTGAGGTTCATTCCGCAACCTCTGCCTTTCAAAAAAACCTGAAAAGAGAAGATATACAATTATAAGTGAAACTACAACAGCGATTAACAGCATGATGGAGATCATGCGTATCTTTTGGTTACTCATGAAAAACACGCTCCTTAATTCGTCAGAATCTTTCTAATGACACACTATTCAAGTTATTTCGTTTAAAAGATCTGCCTTTATAGTTTCAACAAATGCCTCCCATTTTTCAAGCCGTTTTCTCCCTTCGGGAGTCCTTGCAAAAGAATCAAATTTCTTTCTTCCATGTTCAAAAAAAACATTTAATTCCATCAAGCAATGCTTTGAGAGAGCAGCATTTGCACTATTCTTTCCCAGTTCCTGTTCCTTTTTGCTTCGGTCTAAAAAGGTTGCTTTATTATTGGCAAAATTCTCAATATGTTGATTTATGTTTGTTATATAGTCAGATAAATTTCGCAACAGTATTATTTCACCATCAATTTCTACAGCTTCTTCTTGTAGTTCGTTAATTCGTCCGAAGAGTGCATTTTCTTCTGATTTTAGGAGACCTTCTTTATTATCACGTTCAATTAAAAAATGAAAAACAAAGACGACTGTCGTAGTGAGCATAGGCAGTAAGCCTGCAATCCATGAAGCTAATATGGATTGCTGTTCTGTTAAAATTCGAGGTTGTGGTAATAACCCGCCGCCAGTTCCTCCCGCTCTTTCTAAAAATCGCTCAGGATAACTTACACTCATAACAAGAAAAGCAATCGCAAATACTAAAAACACTACTAATGCAAGCCCAATTAAACCATTGCCTGTCCTGTCCATAGTCACATTAATGAGTCTTTTTTGGCGGTTATCTTTTACACGCTGTATTATAGCAGGTGTCAGCGAAAATATAGGAATTCTATTTATGACTATTATGAAAAAAGTAGCCATCGCAACATCAAAAGCAGGTTGCCCCAGTGGAATAACATTTCCGACAACACCAAATATCAGATACCAATCTATTGCTATCAATATGAATGAAGCGAGAACCAATGCAACATACTTGATACTTTTATTTCTCTCATTCTTTGAGATGTCACCCTTTTTACTTTTCATAGTTTGTCACATCCTCATTGGCATTAAATAGCTTTTGGAAAACAAGTATGAATATATATTAGCAGATTTTAGCATGCACAAAATCTGTACAAATTGTGGATTAGCCCTTGTTTATGGGTTTCCCCTTTTTAACTGACGATAATTCATAAAACCAATACAGATAGCCATAAAGAACGGAATAACACCTATAACGATAGCCGCAATTGACCGCATCTCAACTAGCGAAACACTTGTTTGTTCAACTTCACAATATGCACAATATGCATCATAATAACAATCACAATAATATTCGTAGTAGTTCTCATGATTTGCCGATAACATAATGTCGGTTCTCCAATACCTCACCGCCATTAGAGGGTAGGTAATTGCGGCTGCAAGAATAATTAAAACCTCAATTGTCAGCATGATTATTACATCAATACTTTTACTTCCTTCAATTAGTTCGAGTACATGTTTTGAGATAGTGAATGGAAGTATAGTGAAAGCAACAAGATAAATAGAGGTAAAAAGAATTACAATAGGAAGAGAAATGCCAGAAAACATGTAATGGAATATTTGATAAAGAAACACCCCATTGAAAATCGCAAAAAGAATCGCTATCCAAAAAGCAGAGCGGTCAGACACAACACCAACAAACGTAGAGAATTTCTGGAATTGAGAACTAAATTTGCCCAATCCTCTTCCCAAGTATCTGAAAGGAGCAAGAATCAATTGTAAAGCCATCTTCCCTGACATAATTAAAACGGCTGAAATATCCTCAAGTAGCAATGGTTCAGGATCACCAGTAACCTTCTCGCCTGTTATAGTATCACGACACAACGTGATTCTTTCTTCCAACTCTCCAGCCTGTCTTTTTCTTTCCTTTCTTTTTTCTGCTAAACTTTCTCTTAATTCAAGAATAATTTCATCAATGCTCAAATTTGTTACAACTCCACCACTTGCGTGGGCTATATTCCCAATGCGATTCTTGACTATTTCTTCTATATGGTCATAAAAAAAAACCAATCTTTCTAAATTAAATGCCAGTATTTCGTTATTTCTTTCAGTGTTTTGATTATATTGCGAAATTAGCCCTTGAAGGACAACATCCTTATAGATACTATTACGTTCTTGGATAAATGAATCAACAATATCATCATAAATTTCTTCATAAGTAGAGACAGAATTCCTATCAGCTTTAAACTGCTCTGAAAGAGGATGTGATATAGTTGCAATATATGCGGAACTTCCAAGTTCACTTTCCAACATCTTGGAGATGCTTAATGGGCTAGACAAATCCCAATTGGAAACATCAAAGAGGTCAAAATTCAGAAGATTTTTTATGTCCCCATTGATTGCTCCCTCTTTTTTGATTTCATCGTGTGCCTTTTGGACTATCATCAATATATTTTTATTTAGATTGCGAACTTCTTCAGTGATAGTTTTATTTTCAGCAGATACACCATTAGTATTTTTCTGTGCATTGTTGCCAGTGGTTGTTTCAGTAGCTTCTCCTTTTTTACGTCTCCACCCCATTAATCTTCATCCTCCAACCCCACTATATTTTCTGTAAACGTCCCATCGGGGGATAAAGTCATTCCAAAAATGCTCATAACAGCCCTGATTTCTTCTTCGAATACCAACTTAACAAGCATTTCCTTTCCTTCTTTGCAAATCGAATCAATCTCTACAACCATACTTGGAAAACACTCTATATAGAAAGATTTCAAGTTTTCGATGTCACTAAAACTCAAATGTGTTCTGAGTTTTATATAGTAAACGATTTGTTGCCCCACAAACCTCTGCTCATGGATTGCTGCAACATAATTTTCATCGAATGTTTTTTTTGTACTCTGTAATTTTTTGATTTTTGCATCTTCAGCATCAATTATATACTGATACTCTCTTGCCATGTAAAGGTCTGATTTTACATTCAACCTTTCGATGATTTTATCTTTCAGTTTCTTTGAATTACTGTAAATGTCGTACACTACCCGCATATTTAAAATATGGTTTGCGAGGTCGTTTTTCAGCGCAGTAATTATATGTTGAATATCAAGCCAATAAACATTTTTTATTTTTTCTGCGGTTAATGATCTATTATTTTTTTTAATCTTTTTTGGGTTGGGAGCAGGACATAATGCCTTCGGAGGTTCTGGAAAAGCATGTGAAAAAGCATTTATTTTTAACTCAAACCCTAATTTTCGCCCTCTTCTCCAAAACATGCCCATTGCCTCCTCCCAAGTTGAACAGCATATACTTTGACAAGATTCACGAAAAATTATCATAAAAATAAAAATCGTTTACACTCTAGCTATTGGAGAACATTATATCTCCAGTAGCCTTCCTCTCGCATTCCAGACTCAGCATGGAACATTGCACCCTGCCCGTGTCGTTGGTTATAACGCCATTCACCACAGTAATAATCGCCATTTGGCCACTCGATTCTGCCATTACCATGGCGATATTGTCTTCCACTACTGAATGCAAAACTGCCCTCATAACGAGTTCCGTCTCCACTCACAAAGATTCCTTCACTCCAAAGTCCAAGGTATAAATATCCATAATACCAAGAATTAGAACCAAGCATTAACAGACCCCTGCCATTGAGGTAACTGCCCTCGAACCATTCACCTTCAAACCAACTGTTATCTGCACGCTCTATTCTACCACTGCCATGAGGCACTTCATTAACAACCTCGCCAACATAAATCCATGCAATCGAATTCGTTACTCCACTCAATGTAGTTACAATAGGATATGGAAGTTGATACTCCGCCATCACTATTGGTGGAGGTTCTGGTGTCGGACTGGCTATAGGTGAAGATTGTTCATACTGTGCGTTAGCCAGATTCTCTTGTTTTGCTAAACCGTTTCTTGAGTAATTCTGTTGAGGAGATGAATTTTCATTTCCAGGAATAAGTTGATTGCCAAGGTCACTAAGAGGGTCTGAAAAAACAGCCAATAAAATAGCCACTATAATCGCAATTACTGTTGCATAAAATCCGCGACGCCCCCATGATTTTGAAGTTGCTTTCTTGGCCATAACTTTCGCTCTCCTTCTGCCCTAGCCATCATCTCTTCATCCATGTCAAAGTTGGTCTTATAAGATTATTCAATTCATAATCATAATTATAAACATAAACCGCAAACATCTTCATTCATAATTAGCTCGGTATCTTAATTGAACACTGCGAAGATGCTTGCGACTCTATGAACATTTGAGGCACAATGGAAATCTTCCCATAGCTCATATCCTAACTCCATGTGCATCAAAAAGCACACATCACAGTAAAATTCCCCAAACATAATCCTACCTAACAACCATGAATCACTCTGCACAATGTAAGAATGATGAGAGCGATTCCGTTTTTTTACATCATAATATCTTAAATTAAATCATTTCTCAATACAGAACGATACAATTCTACATAGGGATTTTATCATACAGCCAATTAGCTTGTCAATCACGCATATGGGAGGGATGGCTGGATGAAATAGTTCGAAGCACGTTACTACTCAGATATGCTATTTTGTTCGACTATGTGGAGCAATATCAAGTATTCAAAGCACATGGGTACAATATTTTGGTTCTGTATACGAATGTGCTTGTGTGGCAATCCTAACTTCATACATCAACAAATGATTGGTATGTACGCCATCTAGGAAAGAGGCTTTATGGAAATCGGGAACAGAATAAAAGAAATTCGCACAGCAGTAGATATTACCCAAGTCAAATTTGCTGAGCGAATAGCCGTTGCCAAAAGTCTGGTTTCAGAACTCGAAAATGGGATTAAAGAGCCAAATGAACGTGTAATACGGCTTATAATTTCCGAATTTAACATTTCTGAAAACTGGTTAAGGACAGGGACAGGCTCTATGTTTAACGAGGACATCAGTGCAGAGGTTTCTGAGGCTATGGGAATTTTCAAATCTTTAGACCAGCGATTCCGAGAAGCGGCACTTAAAATGCTGGTTGTGCTTAAAGAAACAAATGAAGCAAAATTATAGGGAAATATATCGGAATAATTAAAAGAAGGGCTAACCGCTGTGGAAGCCCTTTCTTTCTGTCTAACCTATGTTGCTTTACTGCCCTAACCAACCTTCACGCCAGCCCAAGATAAATTTAATTGCATCACCAAACCCAGCTTCATAATAAAACCGTGGTTGCTCTCCGTCCACATCA
>Ga0123355_10006147_pt1 | contig 17718 bp, 12 predicted proteins | sample TergutEmb28metaG_3_FD_89872 | JGI IMG/M metagenome (GOLD analysis project Ga0123355, IMG submission 89872) | Embiratermes neotenicus P1 segment gut microbial communities from Petit-Saut dam, French Guiana - Emb289 P1 | ecosystem: Host-associated > Arthropoda: Insects > Digestive system > Gut ...
AAAGTTTCAAACTTCACTGGCCATTATCTCCGTAACCGTTCAACTTTGGACATAGGTGTTTTGGGTTATATCGGTATACTTTAACATAAGGAACACCCTCCTGAAGTCTGGCACATTCCTCCTGGGACACCCTGTGTATGTATATATATTATATATATTTTTTTTTTTCCCCCACCTCCCCCCCACAGGCAAATAGAGACAAGCCCACCGACCATGTGTATGAGTCAAAACAGAAGCTCAAAGAGAAAGAAAAGAAGAATTTCCATGGGATGTTGCTAAGTAAGATTAATGTGGCATTTTATTATGCAAACCATACTGCATGTTGATCACTATGCTCGTTTTCAGGCCATGCTGTATCATTGTAGTATTTGACAGTAAATGGTAGGAAAGTGCACAGTCTCAAATCATAAACAGTATTTTGATGTTGGTGCCACTGATCTTGTAACATTTTTCATATCCATGTTGCCTGAATGCATATGTTCATAAAAGAGATTAACTTAATTTTTTTCATATTGGAATTGAAAGTCATCTCTTATTGATAATACTTATTTTGATATTCATAACTAAACGGGGCAGTCAGAAAGTATTGTCTTCTTATTTTTATCCCCTTACATTCTTTGTTTATGGGAATAACCACTACACTTGTGAAGTTCTTGAACATTGTCAGTCATATTCTGCTGGTCATGACTGTTTCATTGTGTGGATGGTAACACCACAATTGATTCTAAAATGATGGAGACTGACATGCCATTGAAACGCTGAGTGGTGATAGAGGTTTTGGTTGCTGAAGGTGAGAGGCCAACTAGCATTCATGAACGTTTGCTCAGAGTGTTAAGTGAAGCCACTGTGGATGTAAGTGCTGTTTGATGATGGTTGCAGTGGATTAACCCTTTCCCCTCCCTAACGCTCCAAAGCGCTCGGGATTTAAAAGTCCCCTCCCCCTCTAAACACTCTAAAGAGTTTCTGGTATAGTACGTAAATTTAAATGTCCCGTAAAAAAACTCGGCTCTTCTGCCCAGGCACTAGCGATTTAAATGGAACGGGGAAAGGGTTAAAGAAGCTGAAACAGGAACAGAAGCACTCTATAACAAACCACGCAGTGATGGCACTTGCACTGCAGTAAACTTATTGGCTAGCAGGCAGCAGTGAACTCTTGCCTGCTGTATTGAAACAGTGTGAAGTGCGAATGCTTGCCTTTGTTGAGTTCATCTCATAGGAAAAGTGTCTGACGTTCTTCTTCTCCGTGACAGTTCATGGCTGTGCACAAGTGTGTACACCATAGACGCCATAACAGATTTTGGATGGAAAGTATTGCTACATCCACCTTAAAGTCCCAACTGTGAATCCATAGTTTATCATGTGTTTGATCCTTCAGAAAAAAGCTTGATAGGCTGCCATTATGCCAATGATTTGGCACTGCAGAATGCCATTTGTCAGGGGTTGCAGACAATGGAGAGAAACTTGTATGGGGTGGGAATACTTGCTCTTGTTCAAAGGTGGAAGAAGACTGTTGACAGAGATTGAGACCGCATTGAATGTTGTTGTCAAGTTCTGTGCAATTTTGTCATGTCCAGCTTGTGAACAGCATGAAATAAAAAAATGGGAAGTATTGCTTTCTGACCGCCCCTTGTTAATACAAGTGATTATGAACAAATATTAATTCTGTTTCTGAATGTAGCTATCCCCTGGCTTACGCAGCAGTTGCATTTACAGGAATGATTGCATAACAGACAATTACATGTCCTACAATTTTTGTTACACTTTTGGTTTTATGGCCTTTAATTTTCTTATTAACTGTGTACTTAATTTACTGACTCTAGTAGTTTGTTAGGCCTAATTGTGTTTGTTTTTGTTTTAGACAGTTTCATTGTTTTTTTACTTTTCACTTAAAAAACAACAAAAATAAAGTACAAAATCATGTTAATGTAAAATTTACATATGTAAGAATCACATAAGTTAGGGGTTGTGAGTTTGTATAGAATTTCTATGTTTCTTTTCTGCTTTTTGATGGAACAGATGCATTGACTTTTTACCACATATCCCATAGTAGGTGTCATTATTGAATTTTATTACCATAGTATATGACTATATTTATGTAGGTCGTGAAGTGACACAGAAATTGGCAGAACAGTTGCCGGCCAGGCAGCTTGGAGCGAGACAGGTGCCCGATATGTGGCGGTGTAAACTTTGCTGTGCTCAGGAGACCAGTGTTGTATCCTTTGCTAAACACTTGATGTCCCATTACAAACGATCTCTTGGTCATTTAGAAAGATTACTTGAATGCCATCTCTGTCACCAGAAGTTTGCAACTGAAAAGGTTAGTTACACATGACTACTGCTGTAATAAGAGTTCAACCTCTTTGTAACAGAATTCAGCATGTCCAGACATTTGGTCTCTGTAATACTGAACTCTTCTGAAAGTGTTCAGCTTATATCACAGAGAAACTTGTGTAGCTGGTCACTGCTGTGAGCCGGTCATCTGTTATAATTTACTGCATTTTCACATTTTTGTCAAAATGATGTTGATGGCCAACCTTGTCTTAGCCATCTGCCTATCTCATATCTCTGTCACCTCTTGCAATTTACACCACATATGTTTAGAGTTTTCTGCCAAGTAAATTGGCTGAAATGGTAATGCTTCTGACTTGTATTTCAGGGGTACCAAGTTCAAATCTCAGTTGAGAAACTCACTGTTCTGGCTGTGGAGTTTTGTCGTTTTCATAAGCCACTGTTAGGCACCTGTCACAGTAGTACATAGAACTGCTTCCATCTGCATCCTTTCAAAGTCATTATTTACAGCAGTCATCTGGATGCTGCATAGTCTGAATACTGGCATTAAATAAACTTCTACTACTTCTTCTTCTTCCTCTTCTCCTTCCTCTCCTCCCTGTGCTTCTTCTCCTTCATCATCTTCTTCTCCTCCTTCATCTTCTCCTCCTTCTGCCTCTTCTTCTTTTCCTTCGTCTTCTTATCCTTCGTCTTTTTATCCTTCGTCTTTTTCTCCTCCTCCTTCTGCCCCTTCTAATCCTTCTTCATCTTCTTAACCTTCTTCTCCTCCTCCTGCTCCTCCTCCTTTTCGTTCTCCTTCTCCTCCTCTGCTTCTTCTCCTTTTCCTCCTCCATCCTCCTCTTTTTCCTCCTCCTCCTCCAATCTTTTGATTGGTTGGCAGCTTTCCATGTGGAATTGTTGGGAGCCATTCTTTTAATTGCTGTATAAATCTCAGCTCCTGTGTTGTAGTAAACATCCTTGAAGGAGCAATATCTGGAAATAAGCCTGTAGGAAGACCTCGACTACGATACTTAAAGCTAGTCACAAGAAATACACGAGCTGTCAGTTGTAAATGAACCTCAGGTGCAGACTCTTTTACTGAGATGGCTACAAAGATGAAGGGCTAATTTGTATTGTACCGCTGTTTACAAATGAGAACTTCTCTACCCATTTGCCCTTTTTATGTACCTGCTAAATATCCTTTCCACTCTTTCCTTGTGAAATATCTTTTGACGTTACCTCAGTTCCATTCCTGTCATATTGTAATGTATAATTAATTAACATTTGGTTTCCAACTTGTAATTTGTAACTTCCAATAGAAATTTTGTTTGTTCCATACAGGCAGGAAGCGACTGCCATGCACTTTCATTTATTCAGCAAATACCTATGCCGTCCATTGGACTTAGAGGCATTTGTAAAGCTGAAAGTGACATGACAGTTCGCTAAACCTTTTGGAATGGCTGACTATACACTTTGCCTTTATATAAACCAGTTAACCTGGTAAACGACCTCTCAATACACATTTTATACACATCGTCTATGTACTTAATTAATTACGGCAGTTACATATCCTGAGCTGGTGTAGAAGATCATAATTGAAGACAGTACACAGTTTGATTGTGATATTTTGCAATGATCTTGAGTCTTCTAATTTTGCCATGTAAGTCATGCTGGTTTTTTTTTAAATTTTAACTAAATTGAGTTGCGTACATTTGGATTGAATTCGGAATTAATTATTCTAAATTCTAAATTCACGTAATCTGGTTTATATTCAGGCAAGCTAACTTTTAGTAATTACGAAATTAATTGTGAAGTTATTTCTTCATTCACACTGTATATATTGTGAGCATAGTAATCTATAATATATAGTTAGACGATTTTAATATATTGTATTGGAGTCCCTTTTATCAGATAAGTAATCTGATTGGTGGCAGCATGTAACTACCGAGCGAAACGCTATACGACCCTTTACCCATAGTAATTGTCGATATAAGATTTGGTGAAAGACCAGCCCCATTCTAACATACACTACAAATCGGTTTGCACTGGTGGGATGGGAATGTACCACGCGCAAGATTTTGTTTGTTATATAGGACTCAGTTACATGTGGGAAGGAAAGGTAGGATATGCAACACGAATTAGAGTTGAAATTTAAAATTTTTGTTTTCTAAATTATTTGTGGAATTACCTGGCACGCGACTTCAGTTTTGAAATGGCTGACACACGTTTGGAAGCCGAGTTGGCATAGGCGAAAGCTGAAATTCAACGGTTGAAGGACCGCATGTCAGTAGGAACCCCAACAGTATACAAAGACCTCTCCTTGATCACCCTAATTCCAAAGTGGACAGGTTCAGACGCAGCAGTTACCCTAGAAGAGTTTATTTCTAGCATCAAAAGTTCCGCCGGTATAGGCTGATGTGAGGAGGCGGATATGGTGGAAATCGCACTTTTGAAACTCGCCAGCTCAGCCAAGACATTTTACAAAGGGTGTCCCGAACTTCACGTGGACGGTTTGACTTGGCAAGAATTCAACACTGTGTTTAGAAATAGGTACAAAGACGTCCAAATGGACCAATACCATTATATGAACTCCAAACGGCTAGACAAGCGAAAGGCGAGGATGCCCAGGCGTTTTCCAATAGATGCCGGGAGTTAGCGCAGAAAATTATTTGTCAGGTGGATGACCCTGTAGCGCAACGTATCCACAATGAGAACGCGGAACGTATGCTACTAGCTAGCTTTGTAACGGGACTTACAGGAATTCACGGGACCCAGTGTCGTTATGCCAACCCGCAGAACACGGACCAGGCTCTGAGGATAGCCCTGTCTGTGCAGGAGGCAGAGAGGCAAGAGAAAATTAGTGAGAGTTTTTGTGCGAATTTCGATAGGTCGGTTAGGGTAATGTCTAAATCACCGAGTCCAACGCACCCCGACGAAGAGAAGCAATGACCCCCAACCAATGCACGTGCGGTCAGTAGCTCCCGAAGTCAGCGCCATAAAGCTTCAAGTAGTGCCAGTAAGTCAGTGAACCCGAGCACTAGAAATTCGCGAACCAAGGCTGCATTCAGGTGTTACGAATGAGAAGGCGTAGGGCACTTCGCTAGGGAATGCCCTACAAGGCTGAGAAGAGAGGCGACATTCTCCGACTCACCAGGCAAAAGGAGCCCAACTGAACGTTCGAGGCGCTCAGGTTCCTCCGGCAACAGGCCCCCGTTCGTAACCAAGCAGGGCCCCCAGGAAGGAACAAGGAACCAGGGAAATGCAAACGAGGTGTGAGTGAAGACAGCTCCCTCCACCTCAACACCCCTGAGAAGGCTGTAATGGCGTCCTTAAGTTCGGTTTTGTTGGAGCACGGTACTCCTTCCATTTCTGTGGGTATAGAGGGAGTAGCCGGCATCTAGTTCTAGACACCGGGTCTGTCTCGATAGTGCAGCCCGGCATGTCGGGAAGTGCATTGGAAGTCACGCACATACGACCGTACGGAGTGACTGGGGAAGTCCTCAATGTTAAGGGTCAGCAGACTGTTTCTTCTGTGGACGACGGACGTGAGTTTAGTCAGGTTTTTGGTGTGCTCGCTTCCCACTTATGCAGCGGGTTTATTAGGCACAGATTTTTTAAACGTACCTCATTCGATTTTGGGTGTGGTAAGATGTCGCTTACTTACATCGGAAAAGCGCCTTGAGAGTGTAAGATCTCACCCACTAGAGGCGGAGCACTCACTAGCTTTGCAGAGGGTAAAGAGGGACACAGCCCTTAACCCTGTCTATGGGAGGCTCGGCATAAAGACAAGCAGTTCTCAGCCAGCTCCACCGCGAGGCGACTACAGCCCAGAACGAAACTTGGCTCGTCAAGGCTAAAGAAAATATCACTATTGCCCCAGGCGTCGACAAATTGTGACGGGAATAGTGATATCGGGGAAAGAGCAAAAACTCCCCCCGTTATCCTGCATAGAGCCCGTTCATATTCCAATAGAAGGAATTCTTCCTGCACGCGCTGTATCACGAGTTGAACAGCCTGAGCGTGGGATGACGTCACGGGATGATCGTAACCCGACCGAAAGGCTTCACAGCTGTGCATGCGTTATGCTTGTAAATTTCAGCGATGAAGCACTAACCATTCCCAAGACTACAGTTCTTGGCATAGCCGAAGGAATATCAGAAAGCTTGGTAGACAAAATAAATGCCAGACCTGAAGCTAACTCAACCGAGCCAGCCAAACCCCCTCGAAAGAGAAATAATGAAACCCTGTCCAATAAACCCTTGCAAGGGAAATTGGACCATCTAACTCCGGAAGAGAGAGAGAGCATATTGAACCGGTCCTGATAAAATACACACATATCTTCCATGATGAGGAGTCTAATGACTTTAAGAGAACCACAGTCATTGAACATCAAATACCCGTGGGAGATGCGCAGTCTATAAGACGGCCCCAGTATAGAACGCCATACGCTCTGCGAGGCGAAATGGAGCAACAAGTGCAGGTGCAGAACATGCTCTAGAAATGTGTTTTTCGAGAAAGTTACTCACCCTGGTCTGCTCCCGCTATTCTAGTCCCCAAGAATGCTCTGGATGGAAAGGCAAAATTCAGATTTTGTGTAGACTTTCGTGCGCTGAACGCAGTAACCAAATTCGATTCTTATCCCCTGCTGAGTTTTGATGAGACTACTTCCACTCTTTTTGGCTCTAAATATTTTACAGTGTTAGACTGCTATAGCGGCTTTTGGCAGGTGAACATCAAAGTAGAGCACAAGGAACCAACTGCATTTACCGTACCATCGGGTCACTACAAGTTTAATAGGTTACCATTTGGCCTGTATAATAGCCCCTTGAATTTTCAAAGACTCATGGATGTGGTATTAAAAAAACCTAGTCAGAGCAGATAGTTGGGTTTTTATTGATGATGTAATAATGTTTTCCAACACAGCAGAGGAACACACTCTGCGTCTGGAAAATATATTATGCTGATTCGAAGAAGGCAACTTGCAACTGCACCCCGGCAAGTGTGTCTTTGCCCAGCACCCGGTGCAATATTTAGGCTTCATATTATCAGAGGGCAGAATCTCCACTTCCCTGATAAAGTCAAGGCTGTACGTCAATACCCGACACCTAAGAGTGTCAAAGACATTAGGGCATTTTTAGGGCTGGCCTCATTTTACAGGTGGTTAGTGCCAAATTTTGCCACAGTTGCCACCAATTTGTAGTGTATGTCAGAATGGGGCTGGACTTCCACCAAATCTTATATCGACAATTACTACGGGTAAAGGGTCGTATAGCGTTTCGCTGGGTAGTTTTATGCTGCCACCAATCAGATTACTTATCTGATAAAAGGAACTCCAAGACAATATAGTAAAATTGTCTAACTATATATTCCAGATTACTTTGTTCACAGTGAATTAATGAATGAAGAAATAAGTTCACAATTAATTTCGCAAGTACTAAAAGTTAGCTTGCCTGAATATAAACCATATTAAGTGAATTTACAATAATTAATTCCGAATTCCATCCGAATGTACGCAACTCAATTTAATTAGAATTTCAAAACAACCAGCACAACTTACCTGGTAAAATTAGCAGACTCAAGATCATTGCAAAATTTCACAACCAAACTGTGTACTGTCTTCAATTATGATCTTCTACACCAGCTCAGGCTACGTAACTGCCGTAATTAATTAAGTACATAGACATTGTGTATAAAGTGCGTTTTGAGAGATTGTTTACCAGGTTAACTGGTTTATATAAAGGTGCAGCCTGTAGTCAGCCATTCCAAATGTTTAGCATGGACAGCATAGGTATTTGCTGAATAAATTGAAGTGTGTGGCAGTCGCTTCCTGCCTCTGTGTAACAAATAAAATTTCTATTCGAAATTACAAATTACAAGTTTGAAACCAAATGTTAATTAATTATACTTTACAATATCATGTATTTCATCTCTCCGTGGTAGCAGAGTCAGCTGTGAAATATAATGTTTTGTGAAGCTTAACATGGTGATTGAATTAGCATGATATAATGCTAAGTCAACTGGATTACAAGTAACATTTACTTATGTCTTGTATAAAACTATGGCTGTACACTGAATGGGCCTGGTTCACTTTTGTAATTCTTCTCTTTCTGTTTTTAAGACAGTGTTAGGCCTTTGTTATGTCCCCCAGACGCTTTGTTTTTAAATCTGTAATGAAATAATGAAATCTATGTTCAACTTCTGTATGATACTGGTACATTGAGGATGTAGGTAGCAGATTCTTCCAAAACTGTGGTACATATCTGCAGCCTACACAGGTAACATCTTACTTATGAGACTATGATCTTGACAAATTTCAGAATGAAATATGTTCCAAAGCACTGATATTTTGTTATCATTGTAAGTTCTTAATTGAAGTTCTTGTTCCAGTTACTGGTTAAACACAAAGTTGTGCGGCACAGAATCGTACTTCAGCGGCCACGTTTACTGGGCAGTATGGAAGAAGATGAATCAGCAGGAGTGGACACAGCTGAGGAAGCAGATAATGATGTACCTGAAGAACATAATGGTAGAGTGACAAGCATTGTGATTGCAAATCTGATGGGAGAATTACCATCACAAATCTCTCAGCCTGGCTCACAGACAGTTTTTGTTACAAATACAGGACAAATATTAACGCATCCTCTGAATGACCGTGAACTGCAAGAGCAGCAGCATGAAGCTCTGAATGTACTTCTAGAGCAGTTACAATCCACTGACTCATACAGAGACTCCAATGAAGTGCAGTTTGGTCCAGCAGCAGCTGGTTGCTCTACCAGCAGCACTCTTGAGAGCACAAATAATTCCAAAATATCTCTTACAATGCGAAATGGAAAGAACATCCTTAAAACTGGAGCACAAGAGAATGTTTTCTCGGACAGTGGCCTGCCAGAAAAAGATACTGACCTTGTGCTTCCTCATACAGATATGAGAACTCAGTTTGAACCAATGGAGGAAGAAGAAGAAACAGGATCAGATGGTATTTTGGCAGGATATAAACCTGACAGTGTTACAGGTTTGGCCCTTAATCCTCAGCATAGTAACACAGACAGTGTTATAAATATTATAAACACGCACGTAACAATAATTAGTGATGGTAGTATGACAGGCAGTGAAAAGCAATCAAAATCTGCTCAGGTTGATAGGGCAATGAACATATTGACGACAGAAGCTACAGTAGATAAACCTGAGGTTCATGGTAGTATATTTGAAGAATTTCGGACAAGTAATGTTTTGTCAGAAGACATGCTTGGCAAAACATGCACAGAAAACATACACAACTCAATGGGAGAAGAATATGGAGTTAAGAATTGTGCATCTGTGAATCCACCAGCAGGAGGCACTGATGTAATAACCACTAATAATGAAGACTGTGTAATTAATACTGGAGACATAGAAAGAGTTTCTGCTTCAGGTGAAATGAGATTGTCAGTGGAACAGGAAGACGTTACATCTGCATTTTTAGAATTAGTTTCAGAACCAAATTTTGATGAAGCAGATGCTCAGAATGTAGATAAAACTGCAGGAATTGCCAAGGGACATGATGGCATTTCATTGACAGCGGATTTTAGTTTTGATTCTGTTTCACAGGATACAGCTTTACTAACTTCAGATAATACTAAAATAGTGGATGTGGGACCTCCATACAATTGTGACATTTGCAATAAAGAATTTCACAAGGCTGATTATTTATATCGTCACTTGCGCAAACACACCGGTGAATTTACATGTGTCTCGTGTTTAGCTGTGTTTGCCCGTAAAGAAAGCCTTATGAGCCATTCATGTTTTGCAGATGCTTCAGGAATGAATAAAGATGCTGCTGTGCTTACCTGTCCATACTGTCAGAAGAAGTTTCTTGTTAAGAAGCTTCTTAAAAGACATATAGTAAAACATACAGGTAAGTTGACCTAAGTGACATTTTGCAGTGGAATAGATTGCTTTTCAATTCCTCATATTTGTAGTCACTTTTGCAAGTTCCTGTACCATTGTTCCATGTTTTGGTAGGTTTCTCACGCTCACACTTACAAACCACTCACACAAAATGTTGCTGTATTAATTTCCAGTTTTTCTTAGTTTCCATACCATTGAACCATTCTGTGATGCTTTAGGCTTCTGTTTATTATTTCTGACTTGGTTTTTCATGTGTTATACACTATGAGTTCTAAAACATTTTGCTATGCCACAATTTGTTTTACTGTCAACTTTATTTGTCACTTGCTTCCGTCAGTTTTACTTTTGTTTTGATCTCAAGCACTTCTGTATTCATTGGAGACCATGGCTGCAACTAAATGTACAACTAAAAATCTTTGAACATTTTACCATAAATGGCACAGTTGTCCTTTTATGTTAGAGGTAAACTTTCTGCCAGGAAGTCTAATTGTGCTGTTTGGATTGGAACTGAGAAACATTTAAGGAATGCCCCTGTTTGTGTGCAAAGGAGTGATTATTGATTCCCCCAGTTTGATCGTGTTGTGGTTACTACACTCAAAAATTTGCTAAAAGTGGCATTAAGTTCTTCGTTAATCGACCACTTTATTCTGGATTGGTGCTGTGCCCAGTTCCATTTATGGACGTGTTCAATCCAAAACTTTGGCAGCCTTCAGTCCAAACCTTCTTTCCCACTCTCACTCTTCTGGTCCAGCTGCACTAACAGTATTGCTCACTGCTGATAAATGGTAGGCAATGGAAGGGTGCAGTCATGCTGAAAGTATGTGTGGAACAAAATTAAATAAAAACATGAATATATTCCATGAAAGTCTTGTCCTTGTGTTCTATTTCTACATTTGTTTCCATTCACTGAAGGTGGTTTTTTGCAGAAGACAGGTTGTGACCAGGTTCTGTGTAAGACAAGTTTTGTTGTATTTTAGTTATTCTGTAAGAGAGTGTAACAAGATACATTAAATAGCTGTCAGGTGACCGTCCCCATGATAGAATTTGCTTGGAACATTCTGGACTGACTATGGTGGCATGTAAAAGTGGTAATAATCCATAGTCTGTCATACAGTTACTTGTAGAATGCCAGAAACTTAAACACATGCAACATGATTCTTGATTTTTCCCAATTACTCATGAATTGCACCTCTCGATTTTTCCCAATTTATCAGCAGTGTTTGTGACCTAGTAAAAGTACAGTGCTCATTCTTTGCCAGGATATTGCTGTAGTAGTGAAAATTTTGAAGCTGGAATAGCACTGAAGTTGAGAAATTAAAGTTTGCTCGTGTAATTGGGAATGAGTGTTAGAATGACAGCCAGAAACTGTACCACAGTATTTGCATATCACTGTACCTGTTGGCATGGTTAGGACACACGTCATAATGTCTGTAGGTATTCTGTGTTAGGTGTATGGCAGTAAACAGGAAACAGGGAATTTGCTCGATAAGCATGGCATCAAATAATTCTGGAGATTTTAGCCACCAATTTTAGATTGCTTATAAATATATATATGTACTGCCTCACATTGAATGGTGAGCCGGGTAGCATAGTCGGTATAGCGACTGGCTTCGGGCTGGACGGTCCAGGGATCAACTCCCGGTGGGGGCGAGATTTTCTTCACCTATCCAGACCGGCCCTAGGGCCCACCCAGCCTCCTGTACCGGGTCTTTCCCGGGGTAAAGAGTGGCTGGGGCGTGACGGCCCCTCACCATCTTCTAGTGCCGTGGTCAAGAAAGAGTAGAGCTATACCTCTACTCCCCTTATGGGGGGACGTACAGCCTGTACAAGAGTGCACTTTACCTTTTGTTACCTTTCACAGTTAATGGTATAGAAAAGGATATGTAATTTGGCTGTTATAATATAATGCAGAGAGTGCATGTTGCATATAGAATTATGCTTTTAAATTTTTAATGTAGGAAGAATAAGACAGTCTGATTGTTATAATATCATGTATAAAGTTCATATTGCTTATATATCAATAAGTCAAATGAAAACTCTTGAACATTTTTTAAAAGCTCATTTACTGCAAACAGGTTCAGTACATCATTGTCATTTTTAAGCATATTACCAGATACACCAGGCAGAGTACATGATTCTAAGCCATGCTGATGACTTGCTGTGGCTACAGCTGCACACTGTAAGGTTTCTATGTTTTACACTTTTAAATTATCGTGTAGAAGGTTTGTAACTGCTTGTCCACATGTCTAAGATGAAAGTCTAAGATAAAAAGTCTCTGAATTCTTTCATTAATGTTCTCTGGCACTCTTGATCGTTCACTTCTCTACAGATGTGAAGCAGTAAATTTGGACAAAAAATTATATTTTCTTTACATACATTGTATCTTAGATGTCTTTTGTATGATGTTACGGAATGTGGGTTGGCACAGAGCAAATACAGTAGCATGGCTAGGTGCAGTTTATTTTTAGTAAAAATGTGTGGTGAGTAGAATTTTGGTTGGCTGATATACTTAGCCACTGTTTGTTGACATGTGTCACTGAGACTGTTGTATGTGTTAGGTGAGTGGAAGTGCAACAGCTGTCAGCAATTTTATTCATCAAAAAACACTTTGTCTTCCCATCGATGTTCAAGAAAGCTGAGTCCGATATATCAGTGTCACGTATGTAAGAGAGAGTTCCTTAGACGCAGCTATTTGGACAAACACATGCGTCTTCATTTAGAGATTCGCCCATGTACCACTTGTGGCAAGAGGCTGCAGGCTGGCGAAGTTCTACAAAACCATCAGCCGTACTGCGCAAGGGTGTGTAACATGTTTCAGCAGTGACCAGATTAGTTACTAGCTGAGCCCCCTGACATTGTACTTAGTTGCGATCAGCATGTCATGGTCATTTCTAGGCTTACCTTGGAATGGCAAGGCAGTGTTTTAACTGTTTCAAAAACATTTGCTCTGTTGGCAGAACTTTCATAGCTTCAGTTCCTGCAGATGTTTCTGCAACAGGAAACATTTGGTGGTGTGTGCTCATTGCCTCTTATTTTGCCAGTTTGTCACTACCCCCACACCAACAACTGGCAAGTTATTTTACATTACTTTGGTTAGATATATAGGCTGTACATATTTATTCATGTATGACCTGTTGTCAGTGCCATCTGTAGCTTGAACTATAAATAGCTCTGAATGGTAATCTGATTAGTGGAGAAAGAACTGGAGTGGCCATAGCCTAATTTGAGGTACAATCCCAGATTTGCTTTGAGGGACTGAGGAAAAACATTGAACATGCACAGTCTGGACAGCCTGTAGTGTGGGCCCTCTGAATGCAAAACAAGAGTGCTGGCTACTTGAATGTGATGTTTGGCAGTTCAGTACATTTCTACTTTTAATGGCAACATCACTTTGAGCAACTTGTAAGTCTGGCACTGTGGTTTATTCTGTCTGGTGTTGAAGTGTAGGGCATGACATGTTTTGTTAAATGACCCTATCAGTTGGTAAGACTGCACAGCATACATGATGGGTGAATGAATGATTATGAAGCATTGGTGGAATGAGACTGACAGAGGAAAAGTGACGTATGTGTGGAAAAACTTGTCCGAGTGCCACTTTGTTCACCATGAATTCTTTATCATATATCATGTTATAACTACCTCTATGAATGAAGAATCATCCTTCTTGAGAAGCTGACAGTTGCTCAACTAGGGAAGAAATTCCACACTTTGTGGAACTTACTGGACCCTGTCATGACTCATATTATTTCTTTCTGAGGGGATTTTATTTTTAAAGTGAAAGATTGTCATCTCTTAAATTATTAATGAACTGCCATTTAGTTACATGAACGTTAGTGCCACCAGTAGACCCTGTGCTAATGTGGCATTAAATATGGCAGTAAATTTGAACTGACATATATTCTGCCAGGGAGACATCTGTATGTTGTTGGTGAGGGCTTAATAATGCTCAACAGGCTTGTTGGTCGTTGTTGTGTTGAAGATTTTGGGTGTAATTTGGAATAAATAAGTGTAGAGAATTTACATGTATACCTCTACACCAACTTAATGTAAAATAACAATATAACGTGACTCATTAAATTAGAGGCCATTTATTTATGTCTGTAACACAGAAAAGTGGAGTGGGGGGGGGGGGGGAACAAAACTGGGAGCTTGTAAATGCACTTGACCTTACAGTGACCTTCATATTTAACAAAGCAAGTATCAAGAATAAATATTGTTAGGATGATAAATGAAGAAGGTCCAGAAGGTAGGAAATGCAGCAGTGTTCCTGTTCGGCCACTTAAGAGATTTAGGTATGGCTAGGAGGATAATAGTAAAATGAAGATTGAAATCTTCAGCTGCACTACTCCGAGAAATGTAAGTTTCATGCTGTGTGTAACTAGCTTGTGAAACTTTCTAGTGGTGGAGTATGATACTCAACCTTGATGTGTGGTTTTTGAGGTTGTTATGATAAATATTAAGATAATGGTTTTTAGGATGTCACAATAAAAAACAGTAGTTAGATGGAACATCTTCCTTGGAGATGTTGATACTGTATTATCTATCAGCCAGAGTAAATGGCCATCACATCCCTGAAGACTGTAACCTTAACTGTTAGGTTCTACAACAGGAATTTCTTGTTGAACAAGATGTGTCTTTTGCCACAGAAAGTCCCCATAACATGTAGTTTTGTGTGTTTCAGGGAAAACAACTGGAGACAGTTGGCGAGACAACATGTCCACATTGCAATGTTGCTTTCTCACACCTTGTTTTATATAGGCAACATGTGTATGAACACACATGCCCTTATGTCTGCAAACAGTGTGAAGAGCGATTCAAAACGGATGCAAGCAGGGCTTCACATACTTGTTCTGAAAGTTTAGTGAGTTGTGAAATGTGCATGAAGCACTTTTCGTCATTGCTCAGTCTATCCAGGCACCAAATAATACACGGTGTGCCACAGTTCCATTGCTATGAGTGCGGTCAGAGCTTCCACCAGTATGTAAGTCCAGTTGCAGTGTGTTTGTCACTTTGCTGATAGACTTGGGGTACTTAACTGTAGTGAATGTGAAGATTACAGTGCCTTGCTTTGTGAAGTCATATAGATAAGTACAGGTGTGAGATCTTTTGTAATGTGTCCCGGTATTTGGAATGCCCCAAAACCAGCTATATTCCAGAACCAATAAATTCAGCTTGTGTTACTTATGTTTCTGCAGCTCTCCCATCGTCACCAGACATTCTTGATGGTATATCCTTGGATGATGTACTTTGATTGATGTGAGCTGACCCATGTACCTTCATTTTTAAAGAAGAGCACTTATTTAATTATATTTTTCTTTTTATGTATGTTTTAATATACTTCACATGTGGTGCTCCCAACTACAGAAAAATCCCTAATCCAGGAAACCCCAAATCGCAAGCGTTCTGGACACCAGATCCCACAGCTGTACTATAATGTAAGATGAATGCTCTGCCTTAATTTATATGGTTTGTTTTTACCCCTGGTCATCTTTATCCTACCTATCCACCAGACCACACAGTATCGCATCTGAGAACATGTTGACCTTAATTACTGACAATAATAGTCTTATAATTTTGTATATTTCGTGTAATTTTTTCTTCCTTTTGTTCAAGTAGTCAGAATCTTTGGTGTTTAGTAGTTAAAGTTGTATACATATAAAGTATATACGACGTATATCCTTCAGTTTCTGTTACATGTGATATTATACTGTTTGAGCAGGAAAGTTACACTTCTCACAAATGTGCAAAAGAAGAAACTCAAAAGTCACAGAGGAACAGGAAAAGAGCCGCAGATAATAGAGCTGAAGAAAACAGACATACATCAACAGAATGTGAACAAAAAGATGAGAATGGCAGTGGAGAGTTGGTACTGAAGAAGGAAAGTGACAAGTCAGGAGGCTTAGTGTGTGATGTTTGTGGAGAGGTGTATAAGACTATACATATTCTCAAGGCACACATGCAGTTGCATGGTAAGTGTTAAAAAATTTGAGCCATAAATTAAAGTGATTGTTTATGTAAACTAGTGTATGGCTGTACATCCTGGGGGGAAAACAAAGATTCAGTATTTTAGAGTTAAAAAAATGAAGTGAGTGGTAAAATACCGTGTTGATTCGAGTAGAAGATAACGTTCCTTCAGGGTGTCCAATTTTTAGGGAAATACCTTTATAGATTATGTTTAACTTAGTGCATGATTGTGGGGAAACCACCCATTTTTGAGGTGATGAATTAGGAAAAAGTCTTGTCCTGTATCCAAAAATTAATTTGTGTGAGAACTGCGTAAAGAGACACTATGGTATGAGAAGGGTATGAGTTCTTATCTGAATTGCTAGACAAGATGTTCAAGAAGGTGAATAGCATATATTAACATTCGGCATACAGTCATATTGTAGTGGTGAATTTATAGGTTGTCAGTAGAGGGTTACCAACAGTGGACCTATATGGTAGAATTGTGACAAGGGAAGCCTTCAGACAGAGGACAGGAAATTGTTAAATCGTAGAAGCATTGTGTTACACAAGTGGATTGTGGTTGTATGCACAACAGGAGAGCGCAAGTTTGCCTGTGAAATTTGCAACAAGAAGTTTCATCGTAAAGATGTGCTGCAGGAACATCGTTCAGTTCATCAGGAGGCACAGATACCTTGCCCTTTGTGCAACAAGAAGCTGAAAACAAAGAAATCTCTAGATGTCCATATGCACCGTCATACAGGCATCAGGCGTTATACATGTATGGACTGTGGCAAGGTTAGAATAGGCATAATGCCAGTGATTGCTAAAAATGTAGTACTAGAATTTTAGCATCAATTGAAACCGGTTTAATGTACATAATATAAGGTAAATTGAAGAAATCCAACAAGATGCAACAGTCTGCAGATATTTATTTACTGCTAAATTACTCTATGTATTTCAGGTGTCCATCGCGCCCATCATGTTTGAAGAAGCTTGCTTCCCAGATAGTATGAACCGTACCAGAGGCTGCAACTACAGTTTTATGTACTCCTGATGATGGGTATGATGGACGCCTGAAACATGTAGAGTAATTTAGCAGTAAATAAATATCTGCATACTGTTATATCTTGTTGGATTTCTTCAACCTAGAATTACAATGCACGGAACTACAAACATAAAATAATGTAAGGTGTTTAATGTGAAAGTTTAAAGCTTTCATGATTAATAAGTGCACAAAAATATTGTCACGTGATCAGCCACATCATGGTTGAACTAAAAACTAGTAGCAAAAGCTTGGTGTCTGTCTGAAACGTTGATTTTTAACTGAAACATGTTATGGCTGATTATATGAAAACATTTCAATGTATTTAGTGTGCAGTTAAGTGATTACTATTATTTGTAATTAGGTTTGATATAGAATATTATTTTATTAAATAAATAATTTTGTTCAGTAAATAACACTCTGTTCATTAGTGTGGTGGGAGTTGTGTGTAATGTGACAGTCATCATCAGGCTGATCTAAGAACTGTTTAACATTTTACAGGTTTTATTTTGTGCATTTGGGATCCCATATGCCTTACACCATATAATATTGTGAGGTAACTTATCTACAATGCT
>Ga0123355_10006148_pt1 | contig 17717 bp, 10 predicted proteins | sample TergutEmb28metaG_3_FD_89872 | JGI IMG/M metagenome (GOLD analysis project Ga0123355, IMG submission 89872) | Embiratermes neotenicus P1 segment gut microbial communities from Petit-Saut dam, French Guiana - Emb289 P1 | ecosystem: Host-associated > Arthropoda: Insects > Digestive system > Gut ...
CGACGCCATCTTGGAAACTGGCCCCACGGCCCCGCAGTAAGCATGAGAAGCGAACTGCTGGTAGCGCATGAGAAACTTGGACAGTTGCTGCTGCTGACGGTGTACGTTGTGCCCGTGTAAGGTGAGAAATAAATTTCTTGTTAAGTTTTGAAACCGCACCATTCTTTTGTGTATGCCTTGCATATTATAGTTTTTCCTCAATAAACACTATTGGACTTAATTGGCTAGGATAGGATTCAGTTGTGAGTTCTCATAAACATTAAGAAATTTAGGATTCGATAAACAATGGACATTTCTAACTGATCTACTACTAATTTTCCAGAAAAGAGTCCGATGTAGGAAATTGTACCTTTTAATGTTTCCGGTTTGAAATTTAAAAACGGCATTAAGAAAAACTTAAACGTAGATAAGTGTACAGGCAACTTTACTGTTCTAATCAGAAACACTACGTGAATGGGAATGGAAATAGATATAAAGCTCCCGGCATTCAGTTCTGCTGAACAGGAGGTAAAGTGTCAGTCTCAAGGTGCGGTTGCTTTATAATATTTACCGAGCAGTTAGGAGGTTCAGTGACAATTCGAGGCTTTTGATATTCTGATGAAGAACAATATTGCCAGAGGTCTAGCCTCTTTTATCCAGCCTGCAGGCTACTATTTTATCGAGCTAATTTTTTTCTGTTTTAATTACACTAAATACTTCGTCACAGTGCATCATGTTAAAATCTAAGGAATTAATTGATCCCGTACAGATTTGTACCTGCCAGTTTGCACGTACTAACCACTTTTCCAAGTAAATGTGACTAGCCAGTCTCCATGGTTTGTGTTCACTAAAAAGTGGAATGACGACGCAGATGACGGAAGCAGATCCTACTTAACGTCCTCTGTTTGTCGTCTATTGCACTTTTTTTGGAGCCTCCCCCAACAAAATCAATAGATAACTCCATAGTGCCAACATAAAACAAACTTCTTAAAGCTAGATAGCAGTGTGTTGTACAAGAAGAATATAACTTTATACAAACATCAGGAATTAATCCTTTAGAGATGTCTATTTGTTCCACACCTGTTTTACGACCGTTTTCAGTATTGTATACACAGTACGTGACAATGCCAGCTACTGTGAATAAACATTCAGAACTGTTTTAACAAGGCGCCACTATTTTAGTCAGAGCTGCCGCCAGGAAAAACTTTCCTTCATAGCCGATGAAGTTTCCAGAGGCTTCTGTTCCGCGAGATGTTGTTTGGTTAATCACCTCCTTAGTTTGTCTTCATACAACACTATGTGAAGCCTTATGTTAGTGTACTGAGTGAGTGATTTGAGTACCAATCGTCTATTCGTACATCAAAAGGGCTCTGGGTAATTTTAAAACTTTAATTACTTATATTAAGAAAATTGTGAGACTATAGCCTTAATTTCAATAATTCCCTCCTGGTTCCTTTCAGATCCTTACAATTTGGGTAGCTACATTGTTGAAAGTTTGTTGCTGTAATTAAAACCACACTCAGTACGGGATTAGACACATTAGATTTATTAATCTAAATTACTAAGGGTGTTTTCTGCATACAGCTGTCTAAAATTTAGATAAAACATGAAAGCTTTTAGAATTTGGCCCCCCAAAAATCCAAAGAAATATCCAGCTTTAATCATACACATTTCTGTGAATAGCATTGTTAGCTGAAAATGTTTCGTAAAAGTACGTGTTATGAGGTCAGACATGAACAACAACTTAGAAGGCATTTCTAAGAAAGTGTTCATGCACTATTCAGAAGTATAGAAAATTATTCTGCAGTAACAGAGACAAATTCAAGATCCTTATCTTTTCACACAACAAACGTTAACCTAATCTAAACGGCGCACACGCGATTATCGATACTAAACCTAAACACAGCTGAGGGAGGATCTTCCCATTTTATTCCCCCATCCCTACTTCATGGCACACCCTCGCGTAGCGGGTAAAGAAGGCTGCTTGAAGGCGTGAAGTTTAGATGAGAGAAACAGCGGACGTATGAATGTCTGTAACAGGAAAACGTCATAAGTTTTCAACTATCCTACCTAGAAAAAGAGAGTTAAATTTTCAATAATAGCATAATTCATTAGCCTGTTTTTTCCATGGCCTAAAATATTATCTCTTTTCCTAACAGAGAATAATGCTAGTGTTTTGGGGTTTGAGCACAGGATTCTAGGGGATAAATTGCTGGAAGAAGAAGAAATTACGATTAATAAAAAAGGTATGCAAAGAGACGCACATAATATTATTCTTCCCCAGACATTATCAGCTTGATAGAACCAAGAGGCAATTTTTTTTTTTTGATAAAACAGAAGGAAAATGTCACTTCGTAGATCTTGGCGTAGATGGAATGGTAACCTTACAATAAAGTTTGAAGAAGGAAAAGTGGGAGGTTTCAATCTGGATTTATATGATTCAAGGATTTGGCGGAAACTTTTCGACATTCCGTTTTTCATAGAATGCTGGGCGTTCCGTATTGAACTGAACGATTTGGCGGTATACAGTTATTCCATAATGTACGGTTTGGATACAGGCCTAAAATAGTGCAGTCTGTTAAGCCTTAATTCTTATAGAAGAAGTAATTTTTACAACACGCCAAGAAACATAAATAACCGTGGTTCCAAGAACTTTCCTGTACTTGCCTGAAACGTACTGTCAATAACATTAGGTTTATGGTTGTTTGAACAAGCATCTAATTGAATGACGACCCGCTAAGACGTACAGTATCCTATTGTGCACAGTGGATGACGGTTGTGTGTAACCAAGATCCAATAATACGACAGACGCCTCTCAAATATTGGCACTCATTTACATCCTTCATGAAGCGGAAGTAAACAATAAACTGTGGAGAGAAACTGTGACACCCATTTCCTTCATATGCTACAATCTTACCATAAATTAGAAAAAATCAATTACAGACATTTATCTTCTGTTTCTGTGCTTAATATCCGCCAGTCTAGATTAACACCGTAAGAAATTTGTGTATCACAGATTAGAACTGTAATTTCATAGCAAACCGTTGCGAATCTAACCACAAAAATACTTCATATAGAATTTAAACATTAAAATCATACAAGAAACATTTTTATGAATAGAGTATCTTCTTACTGACACGCCAAATTTCATATACCTAGCTGTGATACTTCTTAAATAATTGGATATTATCACGCACAATCATACGTTGCACTGGGCCATTAATTTTTGTTTGATGTCGTACCAAAAATGTACCTGAACAAGAGTTCTGAATTTTTACATTACTTAGCCAAATAAGTCTAAGTTTCGTAAGACTATATACTAAAATTACTCTCGCTCGCACCTCAGAATTTCGAAATATGGGCAGAATATAAAATTCAGATATCGTTTGGAATTAAAACATAAGTTTGAAGCTTTTTTTCCTTGTGATCCATAATCAATATAATTTAAGTAATAAGTGTTCAGGATCCACTACATTGTGTAATTCATATTGTTGGGCACTGGTTACTTTCACGAACAAGAGAATTTGTGGCTTTATATCTGTAACGTTAATAAGCTAAAACAATATTGCGACATTCCTGGCAATATTACTATTGTGTCTAAAGATCACCAAGATAAATATTTACCTACAATTCAAGAATAAAATATTTGTATAAAACTTTTGTCATAGCTATTCTTTAAGAAAAAAAATGGTTACAAAGGAGAATGATATATTTTGTTTATTTACAGTACTTCATTCTTCTTCATTTTCGTCTATTGCGATTTACGTAAGCGTTTCGTCACTGCAACTTTTAAGTAAACCGAAATTTACCTGTGAAGGAATTAACTCTACCCACATTTATTTATCACACCTTATCTATTGTGTAAAAGTTTTTACAGTGTCAGAGCACATGTTAGAATATTATTTATATTAGTTTTTCCAAATTAAAACACACAAAGTAAATGCATTTAATAATTAGAACATTAATAATTAATATTATTACTATTGCATTAATTAATTATTAATTAATAATATTAATGATCAATAAATTTTAGGTCCGATTTTGTGCGAGTCGCAAAATACGCAAGCGGAAACTGTTTATACGCTATATTTGTTAGCTGGAAGTTAAAAAATACAAAAATATTATGACCGAGAGAATTGCTTTTATTACGTTTAGTTACATGTTTCTAGTATCAAACATTTTTCGAAAAAAAAAATATTAATATTCAACGACTTTGTAACAATTTTCTACATGATATGTTTGGTTTTTCAATTTATCTTTTATCCCAAAATGCGGCATTTCCTCTCCTGAATAACACTGCTGTTTGGCAAGACATATAACAGTAACCTCATTATAAATCAAGGACTGTGTGACACTAAGCGCAGACTACGACTTTCATTGGAGCGATACAAACCCAGTTTAATTTTTCAGGTGACTTGTAGTTTATACCTCCAAAACAAAACTCTTTTTTTTCATACCAGTTAATAATTTATGAGACAAAATTAACAGAACTGCAGTACGACATTACTTTGCCCGCTCTTGCAGAGCAATTTTTTCGAATCAAAATACAATAAATTTTTGCTGTTTCAATCGAACAACACAGCACAAAAATGTTCACGTTATTGTCGATAAAATGTAAGAAGTAAGCTAGGTTAGATTAAATGCGGTACATAATTTCAGAATGAGTCACAAATTTGTAACAGGGTGTTTTTTATTATCCTTTCTTACTACTTTTATGTTGTCGGTATACACGTAATATATCGCTTACTACGCAAGTTGAAAAATGTCATTGTTCATTAACAAAAGATCTCACCCTCTAAATTCACATTTTGCACGGTTTCTACCGTCACGTTCAATCAACATTCAATAAGATATGTTTGCTTTTAAGCTTAGAAACGAAGAAAATTTTTCGCACCCACAGTTGAAAACAATTTACAAGAATTAATTTACAAAGTGGGCATAACCGTGTTGGCCTGTGTACGTGCATAAAGTAAAATGTTTCTAAGTTCCTTAGTGTGGCTGATTTTAAAGCCTGCCTCACGTAGGAAGCAAGAACAAAAACCAACCTCCAATGAGGTTCATCACCGCTTAATTATTTTTGTGCAGCAGCTCCTGGTCTTTTCTCCTCAACGCGGCCTTGAGGTGCGGCTCTTTTTTGTGCTTTGTTCTGCGTCCTCTTCATTTTCCAATATCACAGCAAAACACGCCTTCAACATTGAGAATTTCGATTAAGGATAAAGCAGGGAAAGCGCAAAAACAGTCACGTGAAATAGCTGCTCTTCGCCGTAAGACCGTCTCGTCCTGTAACACGGAGGGAAGAGCCAGTGATTACAGCTGACAGCAGCGCCACTTGCGCGAAGTGGCACTGGCTGTGATCACTTGCTTTAAACTACAGAATGTACCAAAATGTATGAAACTGATTCTTTTGGATTTATGTAGTGACACTCTATCAACATGATGACTATTTAACCATTAATTGGCGTGAAGCAATTTTATACATTATTTTACGAAGATGTCAGTATTTTAGACATATAGAGTTGTACGGTACTGAAAATTGTGAATTGGTGAGGTTGTGAATGGAATCTGTCTTAGCATACCTGAGGTACCTTTTGTTTCAACATCTGACTGGATACTGAGGAAAATCACAAAAAGTAGTTGGTGTCACGGTCAGGTTCAAAAACCGGACAAATCACGAGCATAAATTTGCAGGATATGCAGGGTAAGCAATGTTACCTTTCTGAATGCTAACCAAAGAAGAGTAGGAAGAAGACGACCACGAAGAAAAAGAAGATGAAGAAGAAGAAGAGGAACAAAAACAAAAAAAAACAAGAAGAACAAGAACAAGAAGTCGAAGAAGAAGAAGAAGAAGAAGAAGAAGAAGAAGAAGGATGAGGGGGAGGGGGAGGAGGAGGAGGAGGAGGAGGAGGAAGAGGAAGAGTAGGGTAGAGGAAGTGAAACTACATTGAAATAATGATATTAAAACCACTCTCACAAGAACCTTACATTCGTTAGGCGACAGAGTCTATCCATGTAATTGCGCTAAATGTTTCGACCGAAGTTAAGTCATCTTCAGGTTCTTAACCAAATCTAAAAGAAACGTCATGAGTAAGAAAATATATAAGCAGTAGTTCGACAAACATAAACATTTTTTGTATAAGTCAGTCGGAGGTTTTATATCAAGTGATTACGAGCATTTTTCATTTTTAAATTTTAGGTTTTTAAGACCTGCTATCAATCCAGGTGCCTTCGTAGAAATACATAATTTAGGTATTTAGTTTTTGTATGAAAATATTTAAAGAAGTGCAGCATGAAAAACGTTCTGATCCCATCATGGATACTACACTGCACTATACAGATTCATGATATGCACCTACGATCTGCTTCTTTACGATCCGTCGTAGTATTTAATCCTCTATCTATGCCTGTCTTCAAAGTAGAATTTTCACTGCAGGTTTTCCGAAAAAAAAAAGTTCTCTATTTCTCTCATTTCCCCTTGCATGCTACATGTCTTGTCAATTTAAAATTCCTCGATTTCATAATCCTAAAAATTTTATTTGAAACGTAAATTGCACGAAACCCTTAGCAACAAATTTTTCCGTCTCCTGTCCATAATTTTTATCATGTTCAAATTTACACAGACAATATTTTCTCTAAGCGCCTTACATTCATTAATACTGCAATATTTTTCGTGTGACGACATGGTTACATGGCTATCAGTGTTTATGAGGAAACTTTTTAATCATCTACCAGATTGCATGGCGGATGTCATAGAAAAACGCAGGTTTAATGGTCACCGCTACGAAAACCTTAAGCCTGAAGTTCAATTTGTGTTCTTCTCTTACAGGTAAAAACCAAGAATCACACCAGCAGAACAACAACAACAAACTGTAACACCATGGTGCAGAGAAGATAAATGCTCATCATGAAGAAATAACGCGAAATTTATTCAAACCGAAATTACATTACGCTGTTCGCAGAAGCTCGCCCATGATATCTATACAAGAGGATATGAATTTGGTTTACCCCCTTCCATCTTATCTCTAAAATTAAGATTAATGTTGATATTTCTCTCCCATCTACGCCTGAAATAAGACAACAAACTTTATTTTCAGCAAAAAATCTACAATAAAATATAAAATCATAGAGCTCAAAATGGTAAAGAATATATCTAAAAAAAAATGTACATAATATTAACCTTTTAAAGTCTACTGATTTCATGCACCATCAGGTTTAACACTTAAGAATTATAAATTCTGCCTACACTCTCTTTATTTGTTTTGTATTTATCTCAGAACAAACAGCGACTTGTGCCCCATACAACATAAACTGATTGGTTTTTATAACCGAGATGTAAAGTATTTACAGCGCGGTACGGACTGGGTCTTAAATATACCAGTCCACGTTTCGCCTTTAAAGGGTTAACCAGAGTGTGTTGTTTCGCTAAGGGAAAAACATATGACTTCTTTATAAGACTCCATTCATATACCCACTTAATGCTCGTGTTTATATAGCAGATATGCGCGACACTCACAGCTTGGCATCTACCGCACACACAAACATTATCAAATTATTTCTCGCGTTCTTTCACACAGAAGTGAAACATTAATATATTCATAGGACTGCAACGCCGAAACACCTGCCTCTAACGATTCTATTGACAGGCAGTGAAATATCGCTTGGAGTCCTGTCAATATTAATTTGCCTTATTGCTTTCGTGTTTAACCGGTAAATATGGTTCTACGTTAAAGAATACTGACTGTGATATTAACGTATTTATATTAGCTACATCTCGTTAGTCTCTTGCTGTTTAACGTCACAACATTGCTTTTAGACGAAACAGGTTACGTTACAAAGAACAGCCCGTTATCCGAGACGAAGAGCATGATTGGAAAGAGTACTCCGTTTTGTGTACATATGGTTTGTACACACATGTTTTGTGTAAACGTTTAAAACGTGCGGTCTTTATGACTTTGTGCGCCTAATTGGAGTTTATGTTCATTTAATAAATATATAGTATATTATTTCAGTTATAGATTGCTCCAAAATAAATGGAAATAGTCTACATGCGCTAAACCATATATTCTTGAAATATATTTCCCTGTTCCATTAAATACTGACCATATAAGAACACAGCATTGAAATTTAGAAATGTTAACAAGTGCTATATTGTACACTTCTATTTTATATGAGAAAATATTTCTGAGAAAATTTACAGAATTACATTCTGGTTATAGGAACCTGTGGAATATATTGGAATCTAATGAAGAAATTTAAAACCCCCAAACAGTTTCTAGCGTAAACAGCCAACAGCAAATGCATTAATTACTAGCGGATATTAAACTTTTAGTGTAGGAGAGAGAGAGAGTCACGGCCTCATCTTCTCTCATTTCTTTGTTTCATTTTATGTAGATTGCATTATATAAAACCAGAAGTATCGGACTTTAAGAAAACACAGCCTCCAGAAAGGCCAAGTTTACTTATAGCGAAACTTGGACTACTGGGGAATTTTCGGTTTCAAGACTGGGAACTTCAAACCTTAGGAAAGAAAGGCACGCCCTTCGTTGTCTACTTGGCGGCAATAGGGAATTACAAGGCACTGATGCAAATCGAGCACCGACACGAACACTACATGCAAAAGTTTTATTCAACAACAATAAACCTCTGTGAGTGTAGTTCTACAAAGATAACTCAAAACCGGCAGGTTAATTTGTAATGAGTGTTTCAATTTTAGATTTTTTAAAGACATGTCTGAACTCTGTCGATTACAAAGCCTTAAATTATCTGTAAGAATATAATGATCGGTGTGCCAGAAACAATTTCGAGGCTACTCAAAACGGATCTCTCTATGTCTTTGTAGAGCTTCCCAACGGACGAGGCCGTGTAAATTAATAACCCAGCATTTTCTTCAGCAACATGCAATCTTCCAATAGGGCCACATGTGTCCTCCAGTAATTCTGGTACCTTCCTTCCACTTTGTTCACCTTACTTTCTGTCGTTAGTTGTTCCCTTATTTCCTCACTTCTAACCCTGTCCATTCTGAAAAGGTCCAATAACTTTCTCGGGAAAGACGTTTGCGTTGCTTTTATATGTTCTCGTTTTGTTGGCTTAAAACCCAAAATTCACTTCCCTGCAGCAGGGCCTGTATCAATATAATTTTATGCAATCTTAGTCGCATTACGCCTCTCGCTTCATTTTGCCCAAACTGCCTTCTCATTGCTCTGTTTAAGTTACTATATCTCGCTAAGTCTTTCTTCCCGGAGGGTGACTACGAAAATATCGAATAAGTATTCGCGGACAGCCGACAAGGCGTGGTCCTCCAGCTTGGGGTTTGGGCGAAGTGATAACAACTCCTCGCCCTAAAAACTTGCCTTGTTACGAAAAGGACACACGTGCCTCGGGACTAAACTTGTCCTTGGGTACGAACGAAGCATTTGAAAAGGGGAATGAGATTTGGTACATGGAATGTAAGGAGCCTGTGTATGTCAGATTCATTTACAACAGTATCCAGTGAATTAGCAAGGTACAAATTAGACGCAGTGAGTGTACAGAAGGTTAGGTGGGGCAAAGGGGTCACGGTAAGAGCAGGGGATTCTATTTTTTTTTTCACGGAAAAGGAAATCATCAATTGGGACGACAAACTTGTTTAAACCACAGAAGAATCAGCAGTTGAGAGAGTAGAGTTTTTCAGTGGTAGGGTCTCATATTATGTTCTGACAGGTCGCTGGTGTAACATCATTGTTTTGAAAATGCATGCACCAAGTGAGGAGAAATGTGGTGATTCAAAAACAGTTTTATGATGAATTAGATTAGGTTTTCGATCATTTTCCTAAGTACCATATGAAAGTACTCTAAGTAACGTTTAATTCAAAACTGGGGAGAGAGGATATTTTCAAACCGACAACTGGGAATGAGAGTCTGCATCAGGATAGTAATAATAATGAGGGAGAAACGTAGGCTGAGGGTGTTTGAGAATAGGGTCCTGGGGAGGATATTTGGACCTAAGAGGGACGAGGTAACAAGGGAGTGAAGAAAACTACACAAAGAGGACTTTACTGATCTATACTCCATACCAAATATTACTCGAGTGATCAAATCAAGAAGAGGGAGTTACGCTGGGCATTTAGGACTTATAGGGGAGAGGAAAGGTAAATACAGGGGTTTGGTGGGAAATCCTGAAGGAAATAGACCACTTGGAAGACCCGGTCGTAGATGGGAGGATAATATTAAGATGGATCTTCATGAAGTGGGATGTTGGAGCATGGACTGGATTGATGTGACTCAGGATAGTGACAACTGGTGGGCTCTTGTAAAGGCTTTAATGATCCTTCGGGTTCCATTAAATACTGGGAATTTCTAGACTAGCTGAAAACCGGTTAGCTTCTCAAGAATGACTCTGCTCCAGGGAGTAAGTATGCAAATAAGTAAGTAAGCAAGCAAGCAAGCACGTCTTTTTTCCAGTCGTTGTTATTCTAAAATAAAAGTATTATACATCAGAGACACTTGCATTCTTCTCCCGTTCTAGTTTTGCCCCCATCTATCACCGTCTTAACCAAAGCATTTCCATGCCAATCAAAGTAGTTGCTTTACTTTCTCCTTTGTTATATACTCAAACATCTTCAAAGTTCTCTGAAGTTTTCGTGTATTATAATGATGGAAAATACACCACTTTAGAATGGATCACTATATGCATATTTTCTGAAGTAGGTATGATAATTTCGTAACATTATGCTATAAAAGTGTGCGTAGTGTGTTACGTTGCGATAGTCTCTCGCAACGCAACACACTACGCACACCTACAGTCCGGCGCATTGTCAACAACGTACCCTTACACAACACGACACGCTGCCACAGTACCCTATTAATATAAGGGAGTTAATTAATGAGTGTTTTGAAATGACCTTAGCAAGGAACAACGTAGCTCCCTGAGGATGATCTGAGGATCGAAACATGTTGGAGCTTTTTTAAATGTTTTAATGTGAAATTTTATATAAGTGCATTTGTTGGTGTGACAATTAAAGTGATTCTACAAAATGCACGGTGCATCAATAAAAATGTTAAAAGAAGTTTGAGGCGTTCTATGCAGAATTAATAAAGTTTTATGAATGACGTATAAGTAGTAGAGTTAGGTTTGTACATCACAGTTTCTTGATTTGCAACACACTTGCACATCCTTTACAATCATCATACATAATCATACAAACACACAATGTGGCGAAATACAATTTTTTTTTGAATCGGAACCGGTTGTATGGTACATGGGAAAACCACCGCGCATTAAACGGTTAAGGGAATGCTTCGGAAAACCAAAACGATCCATGGAAAGTGCAATTGCTTTTGGCATCATATTTTTTGTGACAACAGCGAAACTTAGGTTTAGCTTACAATTTTGTGATGTGTACTTTGTACTGCAAAACACATAGCATGCCAGTTAAAAAAACAGAGAAGAATCGCTTGTGAATACTTGGCATAAAGCCAAAAACGATTAAACTGGTAAGGGAAATAAAATAAACATAGAAAATATTCAAATCGATAGTAAAAATTTAGCAATAAGAAATAGTTTGCATAAATATTATAAAGGAAAACACAGATCCCACAGAACACGTTATTTGTTAACAGCGGCGTATATGAACACTGCAGTTGCTATGTGCATCGTCACTTTAAATCAACACACTCCTACTCCTCCCACCGTCTGCTTCTCCAGCTAAACTGCACTGAATGCGTCACAGGTTGTTTAAAAAGGCGCTGACCGGAAATCTTCACTGTAAAAAAGAGAGAGAGAGAGAAATAAAAGGTGAAAAGCAGAGATGCAAGAAATAAGGAACTAACGAAAATAGCAGAGGGAGTTAAAAAAGGAAATAAAGACAAAGAATTAGATACAACAAAAAGTGAACTCTAATACTCCCAGCAACACGTAAGTTCTAAGAGAGAAAATGCAGGCTTATCACTGTGCCACGCCACATTATGAGAGCATTAGAGAGTTAGAAACCTACGGTCTGTGCGTTCTAGAGTTCAGTGCTGTAAGAACAACAGTGATAATTCTACTGACTGAGCTTATATGCAAATGGTAAATGAAAATGACTAGCAAACAAATAAGCTGAAACAAAGAACAGTGTTGCCATTTACGCTTATAAGATTACAGGCAAACTGAACGTATAGAGAGGAGAATATTAAATAAATAAAGGAAAGAAGAGGAAGCAGGACTACGAATGTTAAGAGAAGGAAGAAACCAAGTCGTGCAAGCTGAATAGATGACTTAAACAAAAAGTTATTCATTTTTTTTAAATAGCCGCTTTTATGTTTCGTTGCAAATTTATATTTTAGAAAAACAGGAAGACAAACTTAAAGAGTGGACACATTTATAACAGCAGTTCCTAACATAAAAAACGAATTTATCACTCACTAATAACTCTTCTGCCCTGCTAGGTTATTTGATTTTTCCTAACCAAACTTATTCCGTATCTCCAAGCAAACATACAGCGATACTTTTTCTCTTATTAAATATGTTCCTTATTTCTGCACACAGTGTAACGTGTAAAACATACATACATACTTACTTACATAGAAAATATTTTATACATATAAAATTATTGATTTATACCTACTTGTAAATAAATGGAATTATTTCGTTCTATATCCTACGACAAATGCCGACATATCATCATTATCGTGTACTTGAAACGCAAAATATTCATTCATTTATTCTCTCTGTCTCTTCCTCACACCATTAAGTTCAGATTATTGGATGTAAAGTTTCTTATTCATACATTATTAAATGAAAGATTATGTATAAGCATGAAAGAAAGAATGCAGAATAACGTCTTTTGAACTGAGGCCCAGTCTCTTGCAATTGAAGGATAAACAGAACAGCGTTCTGCTTTCCCCATATGACCTGTACTTCCACATTCTGTAACATTAAATATTAAACTGCATGCAACCTCTTAAGGAATTATAGGAACACTCGTTCATGTTTTTCCTACATTTTTGCTACATAATGTACGTGTATTCACTTTGCCCGGTGACAAACTTACTATAAATGCTCCCATTTGTACTGCATATAGTTTGCCTATTATTCTCAACAAAATTCCCGAACACATACGTATCGTTCTTTCCACTATGTTATTTAATATACTTCAGTGAAGAATATATTGTGGGAAGGCCGTTTATACAGTATTTTCTCATTATCTTTCTTTATATTACGTTTTCCATAAGTATGAATGTCATCAGATGATATATTTAGCTACTGAAAATGCTGTAGGTGTGTACACCGTACGTGATACAACCTAACAAGTGTTCAAATCCACAGGTGGCCAAGTGAGATATCAAGGAGTGTTACCACCCAGGACTTCGACAAGGCAAATGACCAAATCGTATGAAGGTGTCTGAAATGAAGAGAAATTCGCACGGACGTAGCTGAGGAAAGCGGTCGCTTGAAAGAAGGGAAACATCCTAGTATATTCCAATCTGTCTGGAATAAAGAGCTACAGAATCTGTTGAACAACCTATGAGAATGTCTGTGGGGTTGAATAATGACTTGTGCAGAAACATTTGTTTAAGATTTGTAGCTTTGCACAGTATACATGTGCTAGCTCCAGGAGGACGATATCAGATATGTTCATCTGAATCACTGCCTTACTATTAGCCTGTAGGGGGAAAGAAAGAAGGCGAAGATCTGAGCAACTTAACACTTTACCTTAGGTCACGATTCAAGCAGAACGAGTTCGAACTTGGAATGTTCTAAAATCAGCTTCATCTTTCAGCTTTTTATAAGGCCAGAATTACGTAAGCAATATGTTATTAAAATAGTCCTGCTAAACACAAATTACATATCGTTAATTTCCTACATAAACACGACATATATTTGTTAGAATACAACAGATAAAATCTCGCCACTCGTTCCGTAAAGTAAGATGCAACAGCTTCAGTTTGTAATAAACCCGTGTAGCGGCGGTCTTCAAATAACGAACTGCAGACCACTAAGCCAAGGAACGTATTAATTTTAGTAACACGTTAATTGTCACTTCAATAACTACCCAAATCAGCGGTATTAATAGACAGTTTTAAATGTCTCTGTCTTGGTTTATTTAACAGTATTTCATCACCTACGCAAGTCACATTCCATTGAATGGGAGGACTCGGAAGACAATGCAGTGAATCGGTTGTGATCTGGGGAAGATGAAGAATAGCCTTCCACACGAGAGTGGCACGTGATTCCTCGAGAACACGATAAGTAACTCTTGAATGTGGGCGGATATTATTTATACCAATAACAAACCAGCAAATGCACATCCATAACATATGCATATCACCGACATGTTTCGGTCGTTTCTTGGTCCATCACCAGGGTGTCACGTAAGAATACAAAAAATATACAAACAAATGAACAAAATATATATTTAAAACTACCTGATGTTACACGTGGCTAATATCTTAAGTGCTTCTTGTGGTCATAAAATTAATTATAACCACAAGAGCGCTTCAGATCCTAGCTGTAACATCAGCTGTTACGGTAGTGAAACTGAACCCTATGTCAGGAATTTCACAGAGAAGTTAGAAGATTATTACTGGACTTGAGGAATAAACGCTTTCCCGGATGCTGGTTCAGGAAAGAAAAAGGTAAGAAACAATTAAAGGCTTTACGAATTTTGACACACGCTACAGTCAAAAAAAAAAATAAACGAAATAATAATCTGAACCTTTCAGTCCAAGAAAGACAAAGTTAAATTTCAAACTTTAAACTTAATAGGCAAGAAAGCAGGAAGAAAAATGCGGCTTTGTCAGATAATACAACTGAAAGTTGGGAAAGGGAGCTCGTTCTTTCTTCAAGAGTCTCACTTGATTCTGTTGTGTGTTAAGAATATGAAGCCTTCAGTTCCACAACTAATCAGATTACTGTTTTAAATTTTTCACAAGAACGACAAATATAAGTCCATTCAATGGTTCAGTTGTAGACATAAACTGCACTTATTATGTGAATGAAATTAATGCCTTAATTCTGTAAAATGGGGACATTTTATCTGTCCTGAAAATTAATACAAATAAGTCAAGACTTTTTTATGAAAACTCCAAGACATTTGGTGCTGAAGGAACACAACATTTTCATAAGCAGCTCGTTTCTTGTGTATCTCAAGGAAAGCGTATTTAGGGTTGGGTGAGGGGTGGGGTCAACCCCAGGCAGCGGCGTCCAAAGAGGCAAATAAATATTTTAAATAAAAATCAATTTTCTGCTCCGAACAAATTTCAAATTATTGATAATAAATAAGAGGAGATATGATTCTTTTAAAAGCTATACCATTACAGGCCCGCACAAGCCCGCAGAGCTCCAAGAGTTTGAGACTCGCAGAGTTTCTAGACATCAGTACATGAAAGTGGCAAATTTGTCAGCGTTACTCCTAGGTCCTTTACCCCCGGGAAATGTCCCTGTTACTCATTTCTGTTAAGGGCTGATTAGGCTTAAATGAAGAAGTAAGTAAAAACCCCCAATGTCCTCGTCAGAAATCAAACCCACGTCCTTCAGATTTGTAGCCCGATACCTCAATAAACTGCGCCATCATCCACCCCTCCGATTATTTTAAAGTCTGTATTTGCTGTCAGGGTTAGCTATTGTTATTTCTTGCCCCTGGTCGTCAAACACCAAGCAACGCCACTGCATTTCACAGGCGATTCTGTGAGGTTACCATGCGGTGTTAAACTAAGTGGTTAAAATTCTGAAAAACAAATTATACCTGGCTTTGTTTGTTTAAACTTATATTTCAAAATTAAACATTTTGTATTTCATTTTGTAATTTTTCAACATGGAAGTCTGTATTCTTACAGACTATAAAACTAAGAATATACAACAACATGAGGAACTGTATTGAGTGGGTATGAGATTCGTACAGCACATCTTCGTTTCCTATGATTCGTGTCTTCTGAAACTTGATGCTGTGTCGCTGAGTGAGTGATTTCCGACGTTTTGTAACGAAAGAAGCTTTTATTTTCAAAAGTCAAACAATTCCAGTCTGGTCTTACTCCCTGAACTGCTTTACAATCACGAGAAAGAGCAACGTCGTTCCAAAATTCATGAACTACTAAACAACTTACAACAGGCCATCTCCTAGAATACTTAAATCTTCAAAAAAGAATAATTTCCTGTCTGACACGTCAGAGTCTCACGCCCATCATGAACGTACACCGTTTTCGAATTCGCCTATCGAGGAAACCTTGAGACACTTCGCAGGTTTTAAAACAATGTGTCATATTTGACTTACGTTTAAGTTTAAAATTTTAAACTTTGAAGTTTATAAACACGAAATAAAAAATTCATGAAAAATGAGATTAAATCGCGGTTCAATATAGTGAAACTTTATTAAAAATGAAAATTTAATGTTTGTGCCAAATTTTCCTTCCCTTTCCGTCTTTTACTCGAGGATTAAATGTGTGATAAAATTTCGTAAGTAATATCCAGACTTACTGACGGCTCTGTTCCAATTTAAAATTTCCTGTCTTGGGGAGTGTTGTGTAGAATAATTAAAACACACAACGTATGTTACCTCTTCCTTATATTTTTCTCGAAGTTAATTTAACATATCTCATACGCGTTATACGCTCAATGTACTCTTGCCACCCTCAATATGCTCAATAAATAGTACAGTTTGAGAACTTCCTTATCATTTAATTTCTTTCGTCTCACGTTGTTTCCAAACAGTCTACATCCTCACCCAGCCATTAGTATTAACACCTCCTTTTCGGAATGTTTCAGTTTGAAACTGCCAGTTCGGGTTTCTGGACTGGGATTTCTGATGACTTTCTTCATTATCTCCAGGCAAACTGATAGACGTTATTTCAAATTAGAGTGTAACCTCTCGCAATATTTCCTACTCATATCATCTAATTATCATGTATTTTGACGTTATAAGCTACTGCAATTCTCCGTAAAATTCTATACAAACATAAACAAATTCAACCACTTGCTTTTGTCCAATTTCCGTTGTTGATGCCAACAGTCTGTCAAAGCCCACGATTACGTCAATTGTATCAAAGGAATACTCAGAAATGTCACCTAACTGCCTACTCTATGCACAAAAATTTAAGGTAATTTGTCTTTTACAATGTGAGTTATCATAGACGTTCGAATTCCTCGAAATCACTACCTTCTGCGGTCTGATGTCGGGTAATGTGCTAGACAGACACAGCCCTTCCGACAAGCCGTCACAGAATCTGTAAAAACGTGAGGAGCCGCATCCTTTAGCAGAACGCAAGGCATCATATGGCACTACTGCGCAGGCTTGATAATTACTGCATTAACGACTTCAAGCGAGACAGCGAGATTGAATTTTTTCAACAATATAAATATTTAGGAGTTATTTTTGACACTGGCGGAACAGACGACAAAGAATTAAGACAAAGAGTAAAACAAGCAAGGAAATGTATAGCATGTTTAACCCTCACCCTGCTAACGTGTAGAATATGGTGAGCTCATAATAATGCCAGAAAATGGCAGATGGGATTTAACTCGGCGTTTGAAGGGTTAAACGGGATACTGTGGAGTAAAGACATAAGAAAAGAGAGAAAATTGAACATTTATAATGCACTGATTAAAAGCAGTTTATTGTACGGTTCCAAAACAGAAAATAATAAAAGATGGGTCGAAGCTACAGAGATGGCTGTCCTGAGGAGATCCTCTAGAATATCAAGAAAAGAAAGAATTAGAAATGTAACTATAAGACAACAAATTGGATTAGAGGAACCAATTATAAAATAAATTGAACAGAACCAACTTA
>Ga0123355_10006149_pt1 | contig 17717 bp, 13 predicted proteins | sample TergutEmb28metaG_3_FD_89872 | JGI IMG/M metagenome (GOLD analysis project Ga0123355, IMG submission 89872) | Embiratermes neotenicus P1 segment gut microbial communities from Petit-Saut dam, French Guiana - Emb289 P1 | ecosystem: Host-associated > Arthropoda: Insects > Digestive system > Gut ...
CAAACCGCAGGGCTTATTAGCTAATTTTAATCTTGTTCAGTCATATTAATTCCTTCTCCGTGTTCTCTGTGCCTCTGTGAGATATTATTAAAATTTACTTGCATACATAGAAAATATAAATTTGTTACAAAATTCCAAATTTCCCCTAAATTTATATAATTGTTTGACAGGTTTCCGCAAATAAATTATAATGCACCTGCAGTGTAATTTAGAAACTGTGTTCTTAATATCAAGGAGGGTTTTAGAATGAAAAAATTTATCTGTACTGCCTGTGGCTACTCATGCGAGTCTTCTGCCGCACCGGAAAAATGCCCAACATGTAACGCCCCCGCTTCAAAATTTATCGAGCAAAGCGGTGATGGGCTTGTTTATGCAGACGAGCATAGGATTGGCGTTGCAAAAGATGCAGATCCAGAAGTAGTAGAAGGGTTACGCGCCCATTTCCTTGGGGAATGTGCTGAAGTAGGCATGTATTTAGCCATGAGCCGTCAGGCCGACCGCGAAGGTTATCCTGAAGTTGCAGAAGCTTACAAGCGCATAGCATTTGAAGAAGCGGAGCACGCCGCTAAGTTTGCAGAACTTTTAGGCGAAGTGCTTGACCCATGCACAAAAACAAACCTAGAAAAACGTGTTATTGCAGAGCATGGCGCAACCCAAGGCAAAAAAGACATTGCCGCAAGGGCAAAACAACTAAACCTTGATGCAGTGCATGACACCGTACACGAAATGTGTAAGGATGAAGCCCGTCATGGCAAAGCATTCCAAGGCTTACTGGACAGATATTTCAGTTAGTATAGAATTTTATTGGAGCCATATGGAAACAATATTCCGGGAGTTGATAACATGCAATCAATAATTGACGATCTTGGCCGCTTTAGGGTTCCGCACACTTTAAGGCGAGACTGGAGCGTTGGTGACGCCATTGGCGCCACACTTGACGAAAAAATAGGAATCTTATCCCTGGAATTAGCCAACGAAGAGGCAACGCACACATACTCTCTTGGTGTAATTGACTCGTACTGGCGTTTATCCCTGCCCCTTACATTGCGTAAAACTATGAATTGGGGAACGGGGGATACCATATTTATAAACAAAACCAGCGATACTGTAGCGTTTACAGTAATAAAAAAATATCGCGAGGAATGTACGATTTGCAAAAGCTCAGATCTCGCTATTATTATGAACGGTCGTGGCTTCTGTAGAAGTTGCTCAATTTCAATTGCAAAAGCTACAGGGTAGCGTGGAAATTACTCAACAAGTACAATATATAATTAACACATTAGAACATGCCGGCTATGAAGCTTATATTGTAGGCGGCTGTGTACGTGATATAATACGCGGAGCCAAACCAAAAGACTGGGATATTGCATCATCTGCAACTCCGGTCCAAGCCAAGGCTTTGTTTAAGCGCGTAATTGATACCGGAATAAAACATGGCACAATAACTGTCTTGCTAGACAAGAAACATTATGAAGTTACTACTTATCGTATAGACGGCCAATATTTAGACGGTCGTCGCCCCGAAACTGTAACTTTTACAAGTAATATAACAAGCGACCTAAGCCGTCGCGATTTTACCATGAACGCAATAGCATACAATCCGGCTAAGGGTTTTGCAGACCCTTTTAATGGTATAGACGATATCAATAGCAAAATAATACGCTGTGTGGGTAATCCTATTCATCGTTTTACGGAAGATGCGTTGCGCATGCTTAGGGCAATACGCTTTGCAGGGACGACAGGTTTTATCATTTGCAACAATCTTCTTGAAGCTATTACAGTTTTGAAGTCCAACTTACAAAATGTAAGCCCGGAAAGAATACGAGAAGAACTTGTTAAGTTAGTCACTTCCCAAAACCCGGAAGCGATTGGTTTTTTGTGCTCTACAGGGCTTATGCCATATGTATTATGCGGCATAAACTATAATGGAAATATAAATAACGTCATACGTTGGTTGGCGGCCTGCCCTGTTGCAGAGCCGTTGCGTATGGCGTTATTTTTGTATTGGTCCGGCGAAAATTGTAAAAACATTCTGCGTGCACTTCGTTTCGACAATAAAGCGATAAAAGAAATTTCCCTTTATGTGGAAATGTTGCATATACCGCTACCTACCACTCGTTATCAAATTAAAAAAATTTTGCGGCTTACATCCCCTGCCCTTTTTGAGAATATACTAACGCTAAAAACAATAACAGACCCAAGCCAGGCACAATTTATAAATAGTATACGTCAAGATGTTGCGGATATAATACAAAAAGGCGAGTGCTTCACTTTGCGGGACTTGGCTGTTGATGGTAACATTTTAGCCGAAATGGGTGTTCCTAGGGGTGTAGCAATGGGCAATCATATTGAAAAACTGTTAGATTTAGTAATGCAAAACCCAGAGCTAAATACACGACAGATACTGTTGGGAGTGCCGCATGAATAAACCTAATAGAACCATCCGCACTATAAGATTGCTCAAAAATGAGAAGCGATTTTGTTGCGGCTTGTTAATTCCATTTTCTTTTCTAGTGTTTTTTCTTGCCCATCGTAACCCGCAGGCTACAGAACGTTGGTTTTCGAATGGCATATATCGCTTTATAGCGGCAACGTATGGTAGGGTTTTTGGATACCTGCCTTTTTCTGTGTCCCAATTTTTAATTATTATATTGCCGGTTTGTGCGATAATATATATTGTATACGAAATTTATTGCATTGCTTTTAAACATGGCCAGCGAAAAAGACATGCAAAACGTATGGCGGCCAATACATTATGTGCGCTGGGCATTATTTGCTTCGTGTTTATGATGGGAGCTGGTCTAAACTACGCACGCTTGGAGCTTAGCGAAATTCTTGACCTAGATGTAAGACCGTCACCGGTAGAAGAACTTACAGCCCTTACAGAAATTTTAGTACAACATGCCAACGAATTTTCTACACAAGTTGCACGCAACGAGTATGGTAATATGGTAATTTCCGCAGGCGATTACGCAACACTATCCCGTCAGGCGCAAGACATTTTTAGGGGTGCCGGGGAAGAGTTTCCTGTTTTAAGTGGTTTTGCCCCCTTAGCAAAACCTATCATATATTCGCAGTTTATGTCCCGTCTTAGAATTGTAGGCATTTATTCGCCGTTTACTATGGAGGCGCATGTTAATGTGCATGTAATGGATTATCATATCCCAGCAACTATGTTACACGAATTGGCACATTTTAGAGGCATAATGCGGGAAGATGAAGCCAATTTTATAGCTTGGCTTACGGGTATGCGCAGCAGTAACCCTGACTTCATGTACTCTGTCACTATGCTTGCACTTTCGTATACGGCAGGGCAATTGCATCGCGTTAACCGCGACGAACATAGCCGTATTATGGCAGGCTTAAACGCCTATGTTCAGGCCGACAGATTAGCAAATTGGGAATATTGGCGTCAGTTTGAAGGGCAGCTTGCAGAAATTTCCCGCGCGGCAAACGATGCATACTTGCGAGTAAACCGCATAGAAGACGGTGTGCACAGTTATGGACGGATGGTGGATTTACTGTTGGCCTACTTTAGAAACTATAATAACAGCAAAGGATACGCGGTTGATACGAAAATCATATCGACCGGACAGCCTGATTTTTTTATACCCTACTTTACTACCAACCATAGTAATGTTACAATTTAGCACAGGCTTGAATCCTTACTATGGGTAGCTCAAAATTAGAGTAGTTCCCATTGATATGGAGGCATTTTATGCAATATTTAACAAACTATAAAGGGGAGACATTTGACAAAGTACCTACATCTGTATTTGTAGATTACGAAGCATGGTTTTACGGCTGCAAAAACCAATATCAAGTCGAACCTGATATTATGGGTTGGTTTAACCATGTAAGAGACAAAGGAGAGCTGCGGGACGTTATATTTTTTGCAGATTTTTCTCAGGACGCAATAAAAGATCACCCAATAAAGCTGCGCAGTATTTCCACAAGCATAATTGACTGCTCTAAGGGTGACAAAACTAAAGATTATACCGATTTTATTATGTTGGACCACATCTACCAACATTTATTCAGGAGACAGGAAATACAACATTTTATTATTTTTACCGGCGACAGTCACTTCCAAAGCATTGTCGCATTTTTACGGAATTTTAACGATAAAAAGGTTGGCGTTTATGCAATTGAAGGATCACTGAGCCCATTACTATCGGACGCAGCAAACTGGCACACAAGAATATTACCATCTACGGAACGCAATAATTCCTTGGAAAGTGCCATTATAAGAAATTTAGTTTGGGTACAGGAAAAAAGCGATATAATAGCAACTTACAGAAAAACTGTAACCGTTGTAGCGCGCAATAATCCGGAATTTTCTGAACAAGAAGTAGATACCGCTTTAAGTAAAATGATTACAACAGGCATTATTCGTCAGGAAGAAGCCCTGTTGCCCGCAGGATATATAGTAAAAAAACTTATCTTCACCACATCTGAATAGTTCTCATCCGGCATAAATGTATAGTATTCTTGCGTAATTTTCGCGCATCTGCGGCATCATCTTCTTCTTATGTACATTTGGGTACGCTACGTCGTCGCTTCTTTGCAGATACACAAAAATTCTCGCAAATCTACTACGCGCTTACAGCGGATTAGGCACTAGCAGTTTAATTAATTAAGGGTTCAAGCCAAATTATTAATAAATTTACGCACAAATGTTCGCAAATATTGCGCAATTGTTAACAAAATGTTACAAATTCGTTTAAAGTATTGTTAAACGAATTTTTTTTTATTATTATACGACTATCTTTTACAAATTAATTGGGGGTACTACAGAATCATGAAACCATACTTACTTATTGGGGTTATTACCACTTTTGCGTTGCTTTTTTCGCTTTTCGTCACAGAGACTCGTGCTTCAGATGTGCGACTTATTATTGACGATAATGAAATAACGGGATTGCTTTCCCCGCCTGTGTTGCGCGACGACAGGGTATTAATACCAACCCGTGCCGTTATTGAATATATGGGCGGAACAGTTGATTGGCATTCTTATAACAGGCAAGTGACTGTTTTGCACGGCGATGACGTACTTATTATGACCATTGACACAACAAGCGCAATACTTAACGGTAGTCAAATTGCTATGCACACTGCTCCTGTAATATTAAATGACAGCACGATGATACCACTGCGTTTTTCTGCGGAGATATTTGGCTTTGAAGTATACTGGGATGAATATAAACCTGCGGCAATAGTTAACTCACCGAGTAAAAATTCTGACGAAGATCCCAAAACACCTACTTATGAACTACCACAAGAGCCGGAGGTCAATTGTCAGCAAAGTGGCATGTTGCTCCCTCCCCCACCTCCGCCGCCACCAACGTCGGATCCTACTCGGCCGCTACCACCTGTACAAAACAATCCTACGTCACAATCTAGTCCACCCAATCACATAATTGCCCGAAATGTGTCAACATCCCCTATTCTTACTGTTCCACACCCTAAAACTAACTTAACGCAAGTACTTACACCTGACGTTATAGGCATGGCTGCATATGTAATAGTAGCAGACTCGCCAATTTCAGAAGTGAGCTATTTTGTAATATCTGATAATAGACTTGTGGTAACAATTAATAATGCGGTAAATTTGGTAAGAGATAATATTCCGGCACATCCGTCTGCACCAGTTTCAGGGGTACGTATTGCTCAATATGCTCCTACGGTTTCTCGTCTTGCGTTTGACGTTGTGGGGCCTGCTGATTTTACCCTTTCTCTTTCCCAGGACAGGAAATCTTTAACCATTGCATTTGCACCAAATGTTATCAGAAATATATCCACCCGCGTGGAAACCGGCATGGACAGCCTAATTATTGAAGGGGATGTACGTCCGGATATATCTATCTGCACTCAAGGGTACCCGAATTATTTAACAATTAATATCGAAAACACAAGGATGGCCACAAGTGGCACTTTTTCGGTCGATGCCAACTTCATTACCCAATACACAACAGGGCACCGTTCAGAAAACGGAAGCTCTTATATTAGACTATATGTAGGTGATACTTGGCCGACCTTTAATATTGCATATAAAAACAACGGGGTAGTATTTATGATGCATCAAGCATTAACCGGCATACGATACGATACGGCACAGCGCGAACTTCATATTGCAAGGAGTATCGGATTTGCAATGGATATTAACAAAATTACCCATGCCGACAATTATCTACATTTGCAATATGCTTTAACATTGCCAACCTCCGCAACAATGCTTGGTCGCGGAGAACTTAGCGTTCTAGACGGCTTTATTAACAGAATAACAGTGGAAAGTGACGCTTCAGGCAATGCAAGACTAGTTTTTGATACCGATAGGATAATTACCCTAACCGTGCAAGAAACTCCGGATTCTTATATAATTCGCGTACGGTTACCGCGTGAGACTTCGCCATTTGTTGTTGTAATTGACCCGGGGCACGGTGGAAGCAATATTGGAGCAGTGCACAATGGCATTTGTGAAATATACTTGGTTCAATCTATTGGCGACAAAGTAATGCAACTTGTTAACGCTAACCCGTCCATACGAGGGTATATGACCCGGCATTACAATACCCATGTGTATAACCAACGCCGTGCAGAATTTGCAAACGAACTTGATGCGGATTTATTTGTATCTATACATGCAAATGCTGCACAACACAGCCCGGGGGTAATTAACACAACTGCAAATGGCATAGAAACCCTGTATGCATTTCCTGTAAACGAACAAAACCACAATAATACTTTTACAAGCCGCCAGTTTTCGGAAATTGTGCAAAGGCATATGGTGACAAGAACAGGAGCCCGCGATCGTGGGCTAGTATACAGGCCGCGTGTTATTGTTCTAAGAGAGACAAATATGCCCGCCGCGCTTATAGAAGTTGGATTTTTAACAAATCCGCAAGAAGCCGCAAGACTTGCGACCGCCGCATATCAATGGCAATTAGCCTATGCGATTTACGATGCAATTGTTGAAGCTGCCAACACATTCGCGACTAGATAGAATTGTGACCTACACCTGAATAGTATGGGCAATCCACATCTGTTGCCGTATTAGCTTGTTGAAATAGTGGAAGCTCTTTTAAGGTGCATTTACCGTCGTATTGGTAGAAACAACTGTGAGTGCAATTAATATCCATCTTGTATCTTCCTTAAAGTAAATTTAATACTCAATGGCTTTTGAAGGCCTTTGGGTAAAAGCGCGGGTTTGTACCCGCGCTTTTATTATGCTCTTTCACTAAGCTTTTATACTGGTATAGTCACTTAAACTGAAAACCGTCCAATGTAACGAAGTAATTTAACGCAATACGAGGAAGCGACGACGACGCGTACCCAAAGGTACGCTAGGAGTTGTTGACGAAGTAGTGCGGAAAAATTACAAGTTACATTGGATGGTTTTTAGTTTATGTGACTATATAATCATATGCACTTTAAATATTATGCTACTGCGCAACCAAATGCTCTAAACATTTAAAAATGTACCCAAGCTCTTTATATTTTGTCAAAAGCTCATCTAAGATAAGCGCGTTTGTTTTGGATGTATTGTGTAGTAGTATAACTGCGCCGTCATGCGCTCTTGGGATTAATTTTGCAAAGGCTTCTTCCTTGGAAGGTTGGTTGTTTTCTTCCCAGTCTTTGTAGGCAGAACTCCAAAAAATTGTTTTGTATCCAAGTTCCTGGGCGTGGCGCAAATTTACATCACTGTAAATACCTTTGGGAGGACGGTAGAAACGCGGAATTTCATTACCACCGGTCACTTGTCGGTAGTGTTCCTCCACAAGAGAAAGCTCTTTTGCAAAATTTTCTTTGTTGCTTATTTTGCTCATGTTCGGGTGAGTCATTGTGTGGTTTCCGACAATGTGACCTTCGGCAACCATGCGGTTGATAAGTTCGGGGTAATCGCGAATATAGTTACCAACCAAGAAAAACGCTGCCGGAACTTCATGCTTTTTTAAGGTATCCAAGATACCCGCGGTCAGGTCTATTTCGTATCCGGCATCAAATGTTAAATAGAGTGTTTTTGAATTTTCGGCCCCCATAAAATAGGAATCGAATTGCTTTAGGTGCTCTGCTGTTGCGGGACCCGTAGGGCGTGACCCATCTTTTGGGAAATGGAGCCCCCAGTTTTGACCTGCGAAAACACTAACAACGCAGGTAAACATCAAAAGTAAAAATACTGCAGCAAATTTTTTCATGTTTTTCCTCCAAAACAAATATATAGAACCTGTGTTCAAAGGTTACTATAATTATCATGGCTATTATTAAAATTTTTATGAATAAAATCTGGGGTGTGTTCCCACTAACGAACACGCCCTAGTTAATATCTTTGTATTATAGTATAATCTCAATACAAAAAATTCTCTTTTGGCCTATAAAAATGGTAGATAACAAATGCATTAACGGAGGGAAGCCGGGCATCAGAAGGTGCGAGGTGTTTTTGACCGACAGGTAATGTATATTATTTTCACCATTTCTATAGTGACGAATTGAGCCCACGACGGGCAACTGGAGGCAAACGTGACTAACAAAACTAATGAAGCTATTTCTGACATAGCTAAAAAAACAACCAGAACAGTTAAAGATTCTTTGGGTTCCCGCGAAGTTTCCGAAACTGCATACTACGGCATAAATACAGCCCGCGCCCTTGAAAATTTCCCGGTTACAGGTTACATGATTCACGACGTTGCAAACGAGCTTGTTGTTGCCCTTGCAATTGTAAAAAAGGCGGCCGCTATGGCCAACCTTGAGACATCCGCACCTGGTTCACATGTGGCAGAAATTATGCCATTTGTAATAGAAGCCTGCGACGAAATAATCTTTGATACCACCTATACCTATCGTAAACATTTTCGTGTAGACCCTATTCAAGGCGGCGCGGGGACGTCCCTTAACATGAATGCAAACGAAGTTATAGCAAATATCGCCCTTGAAAAAATGGGTCACGAAAAAGGCTCGCACGACATAATTGACCCTAACGACCATGTGAATATGTCCCAATCTACAAACGACGTGATACCCACGGCAGCGCGCATTGCTGTGCGTCTTCTGCTTAATGATTTGTTGGAGACTATGAAACAATTACGGGAAAGTTTTGTGAACAAGTCACAGGAGTTTGACGATATTGTAAAAATAGGACGCACCCATTTACAGGATGCCGTACCTGTCCGCCTTGGGCAGGAGTTTGACGCATATGCTCGTGTGCTTGGCCGCGATATAGACAGGATAGAACAAACCGGTAATTATTTGTACGAAGTTAATATGGGCGCGACCGCAATTGGCACTGCGCTAAACACAAAGCCAGAATATGTAATGGCCGTTATTAAGCATTTGAAAGCAATAACAGGGAAAGTGGCTGGCCGCTACTTCCCAATACGCCGCTGCGAAAATTTAATTGACGGCACACAAAACACAGACTGTTACACAGAAGTTTCTGCAACCCTTAAAATATGTATGATGAATATGTCAAAAATAGCAAATGACCTGCGCCTTATGGCATCCGGCCCCCGGTGCGGCCTTGGGGAAATTACTTTAGAAGAGAGGCAGGCGGGGTCGTCTATTATGCCCGACAAGGTTAACCCTGTTTTGCCAGAGCTCATTAACCAGGTTGCGTTTCAGGTAATTGGGAACGACCATACTATTTGCCTTGCGTCCGAAGCAGGACAGTTCGAACTTAACGTAATGCAGCCGGTGTTGGTGTTTAACCTAATACAGTCAGTTAGTATGATGAACAATGCCTTTAAAGTGTTCGGTAAATTTTGTATAGATACGATTACCGTAAGCGACCGTAACCGCCGGCGCATGAAGGCGTATATCGATAAATCTTCAAGCCTTGCAACGGCTTTGACACCTGAGATTGGATATAAAATGGCGGAAAGAATCGCCCGCAAGGCAAGAGAACTCGGCGAAAGTGTGCTGGATGTTTGTTTAAACGATGAAGCCGTTATGGCCAAGCTTGGGGAAGAGAAATTGAGAAAGATTCTTGACCCAATAGAAATGACCAAAGGTGGGGAAAACTTGCAGCAATAATAAAAAAACCGTCCAATGTAACAATTTGGACGGTTTTCAACTTATATGACTATAAGAAGCTATGCGCATGGATTTACAACACCGTCTTGACGGTCGTTTTCCCGCCATTTTCCGTTACTTCTTCCTTGCGTGTCTTTGGGCACGCGGCGTCGTCAGTATAGTCACAGGAATGTAAAACTGTCCAATTATTGCGCAGCAATTTTTGTGCAATACAAGGAAACCGTGACGCGGCGCACCGGGCGGTGCGCGAGGAGTTGTTGATTGCAAGCAATCAACTTGTTGACGCAGTAGTGTGCACAAATTGCAAGCAAGAATGGACGGTTTTGCGTTCCTGTGACTGTAACGAAAACTATCGAAAAAACGCCTCGCCAATACGATATTGCAAACCATGCCTATAGCTTCTAAATCAATGCATTGTCACGGCCTCACTCGTAAGTCTGGTTATTTCCGCAAAATTGCCAGATTCAATTAACTCATCCTTAACCATCCAGCTACCGCCGCAGGCAAATACGCTTTTTACTGCAAGATAATCCTTCAAATTATTTTGTGTAATACCACCTGTTGGCATAAATTTCACATCACCATAAGGGCCGGATAGGGATTTTAACATATTAACGCCACCTGCTGCTTCGGCCGGGAAAAATTTTAATGCCGTCAACCCAAGTGAAAGACCCTGCTCTACTTCGCTAGGTGTGCAAACGCCCGGTAGCATAGGTATATTTTTAGACTGGCAATAGCGTACTACATCCGGGTTAAGCCCTGGTGCTACAATGTATTTTGCCCCTGCGGCAATGGCGCGGTCTACTTGGGCAGGCGTTAAAACTGTACCTGCGCCAAGTAACATATCCGGCATGGCTTTTGCAATTTCGCTAATTGCGTCTGCTGCTTGAGGGGTGCGGAATGTAACCTCTGCACAGGGTAAACCGCCTTCGCATAAGGCTTTTGCCAAGGGAACTGCCTTGGTTACATCTTTTATAACAATTACGGGGACAAGGCGTACGCTTGCCAGTTGGTCAAACATTGAATACATAATATCCACTCCTGATGATTTTTCTAGTGTCTTATCCGATGTAAATGCGTAGTAGACTTGCGAAATTTTTGTGTATCTGCAAAGAAGCGACGACGCAGATGCGCAAAAATTACGTGAGAATACTATGCATTTATGTAGGACGAGACACTAAAGTATGATATCCGAAAAAAAAGAACGTGGCAAGTATAGTTGGACACAACAAACGCATGAGTTAACTCATGCGTTTGTTGTGGGCGGCAAGTGAAAACATTTGTGCTTGCCGCCGAAATTTCAACTATAACATTTGAAGTGATATGAATATAAAGAGGCGGCAAGCGAAATAGTTATCGCTTGCCGCCTAATTTTGTGCGAAATCCAATCTAAAATTGCAAAATAGGCACTGTTTTAGATTGGATTTAGTATTAGATATTGTTAATCGATTTAACCACAAGCCATGGGGTTATTCTGCCAACCTTATTGGAGGCGGTGGTGGTGGTGGCGGAGGTGGCGGAGGTGGCGGCGGCGGTGGCGGTGGTGGTATAGGAAGAGCGGTGGTATCAGCCAATTGCAACATTATAATGTACATAGTTTGATCCCCAGCTGTAATAATTACTTCCCCTGTTCTGGGTAATGCTGTAGTGTTTTGTGTAATCGTAAGTATTAAACCGTGCAAGCCACTATAAACAAATTCATATTCCATCCACTCGGGTACATCGACATTTATTATAGTCGCGCTTGCGTCTAGATAAATAGTTTCTTGTGCACCTTCAGCCGGTATATCTTCCCAGTATATTTTATATTGTTCTTCTTCGGGCACTATATTGTCAGGAATCAGCAGATGCGTTGTAACCATTCTGTTGTCTTCCTCTATTCGGCGAACGACTTCATAATTAATAAACCTGGTGGTAACCATCCTGTAGTTTTCCGCTCTTAGTATATAGTAACGAGGGTTTAAAAAATACGATCTGATAGTACCATCCGGAAGCACCTCCGTACTTACGGCCTCCAAACTAACATTTGCCGCTCTTTCTAAAAAGTAATAATAGTTTGCAAAGGTGGATCGGACACTACCATCTGGGAGCACCTCCACACTTACTGGCTCCCCCCACGTAGGATGTGGTCGCAGCGGATTATCTACGGAATCCCACCAATAGGGAAGTGCTGTTGGACTTGCTGCAATTGAGATATTGGCGGAAAACACAAGTGCCATAACCAGCAAAATGCTTGCAATTTTCGTTGCCACTCTTTTTGCTTTCATACTTTTCACTCCTCAGATTTGTTTTGTGCGGCTCTGGCTTAATCGCAAAACATGCACGGATGCACGCATTGTCCTGTTTGGTGCCGCCATTCGCGATATGCGCGATATGCGGCTTCGGCTTGGCGTATGGCTTCACGCCAGGCTAGGTAGGCACAAATTGCACAATTGGGTTCGCATTGCCCTATTGCATGTTGCCACGCACGCCAAGCGAGATACGCTTCGTGGGCGCAAATTGCGCAAGGGTATTCGCATTGCCCTATTGCGTGTAGCCATTCGCGCCAGGCACGGTAGTCGGCTTCGGCTTGGCGTACGGCCTCGCGCCAGGCGCGGTATGCTGCATAGTCTGGGCAAAAGTCTAGGATTTGCATTATTTGGCCGAGTTGGGACATGGGGTGCAGGCTGTTGCGGGAGGTGAAATCAAAAAAGTGTGGGTCTGGGCTAGTTGGATCGCTTGGCGTAATTGAAACGATATGCCTCTGTCCGGTAGATACAGTATCGGCAAAAAAGACAACCCTAACACGATCCCCTACTTGCTTGTTGCCTTTCAGCACTTCTGTAACAGTAGTGTAGTATATGTCCGTTTCCATCCAGTCTCTTGAAAATTGTGTACTTGCCAAACTCTGAGGTTCGTTTATTTCAACAATTAAAACATTTGGCGAGCCATTTATTATGTCTTCTAAATTGTCAGACCTGATATACACCCTTGTCGGAAAGTCATTCCGCGGCAATGCATTAACATATGAAATTATTGCATCTCTGGTAAGGCTTCTGCTGTTAAAGTTCATACCCAAAGAATGTTGCGTTAGTGGGTTGCCATGCATTGTACCACTGGTGGGATTGTTTACGTCAAGCGTAATATTTCCGAAAAAGACGTACCCATCTTCATGTGTATTTGCGTAAACATCGGCCAATTCATTAAGAAACAACAGATAATGACCCATTGTTGAAAACGGGCGGTCTCTGCTACCCCAAAGATCTGGGAAAGTATCACTTACGTACACAAATACTCTGTCAGGCGCATCACCAAATATCCGTTCATGCACAATAAACTCAAATTCTGTTAACGCTTGGCCAAAAGGCCTTCTACCTACATATTGGGCAACAACTACGTCGGTTGCTGCTCTTACACCGGCCTCAAATGTCAGCTGGCCTACTCTAAGATCTGCACCGCCCGACACCGCTGCCCTTATAGAGTTGCCCATGCCTACGTGCATGTTGGACGCATTGTATACGGTCACCAACAAAGCCGCTATAAATAATGTGATTACGATTGCTAAAATATATTTTTTCTTCATTAACATTCGACTCCTTTCGGTAGAATACTATGCATTTATGTCGGGCGAGACACCAAAGTATGATATCCGAAAAAAAAGAACGTGGCAAGTACAGCTGGACACGGCAAACGCATGAGTTAACTCATGCGTTTGTCGTGGGCTGCAAGTGAAAACATTTGTCACTTGCCGCCAAAATTTCAACTATTATTGTTTAGCTTAATCGCAAAACATGCACGGATGCACGCATTGTCCTGTTTGGTGCAGCCATTCGCGATATGCGCGATATGCGGCTTCGGCTTGGCGTATGGCTTCGCGCCAGGCAATGTAGGCGCAAATTGCACAATCTGGTTCGCATTGCCCTATTGCATGTAGCCACGCACGCCAGGCTAGATACGCTTCGTGGGCGCAAATTGCGCAAGGGTATTCGCATTGCCCTATTGCGTGTAGCCATTCGCGCCAGGCACGGTATTCGGCTTCGGCTTGGCGTACGGCTTCGCGCCAGGCGCGGTATGCTGCATAGTCTGGGCAAAAGTCTAGGATTTGCATTATTTGGCCGAGTTGGGACATGGTGTGTAGGCTGTTGCGGGAGGTGAACCTAAAAAAGTATGGGTCGGGGTTGGTTGGGCTGCTTGGTGTAATTGAAACTATATGCCTTTGTCCGATGGACACAGTACCTGCAAAAAAGACAACTCTAACACGATCCCCAACCTGCTTGTCGCCTTTCAGCACTTCTACAACAGTAGTGTAGTATATGTCCGTTGACATCCAGTCACTTGAAATTTGCTCATTTGACAAGCGACGTGGCTCGTTTACTTCAACAATTAAAACATTTGGCGAGCCATTTATTATATCCTCTAAATTGTCAGACCTAATATACACCCTTGTCGGAAAGTCATGGCGCGGTAGCGCACTTACATATGAAATTATTGCATCTCTGGTAAGGCTTCTACTGTTAAAATTCATCCCCAAAGAATGTTGCGTTAGTGGGTCGTCATGCATTGTACCGCTGGTGGGGTTGTTTACGTCAAGCGTAAGGTTTGCGCGAAAGGTGTACCCATCTTTGTGTGTATTAGCATAAACATCAGCCCGTTTGTCAAGAAACAACAGATAATGGCCATTTGCGGAAAACGGGCGGTCTCTGCTACCTGTCGCCTCTATGAACCTATCGTCTACATACACAAATACTCTGTCCGGAGCATTACCGAATATCCGTTCATGCACAATAAACTCAAATTCTGTTAACGCTTGCCCAAAAGGCCTTCTTCCTACATATTGGGCAATAACTACATCGGATGCCGCCCTTGCACCAGCTTCAAATGTTATTTGGCTTACTCTAAGATCTGCACCGCCGGACACCGCTGCCCTTATAGAGTTGCCTATGCCTGCATGCATGTTGGACGCATTGTATACGGTCACCAACAAAGCCGCTATAAATAATGTGATTACGATTGCTAAAATATATTTTTTCTTCATTAACATTCGACTCCTTTCGGTCAAAAAATCAGCGTCTAAATCTGCGGTATATTTGTCTTAAATGCTCTATCTCTGCTGGGCTTAGTATTTCAATAGGGGAATCAGGTGTCCCATCTCGCATAACATCATTTGGGTTATATGAGTGTCCTAAAAACCCTAATGCATGCCCCAATTCATGTGTGGTTGTACACGTCGCTAAATTAATTGCGCACATAATGATTCCGCTTATAGGGCAAGTATAGTAAGGAAACACAGCCATAATACTGGCAGTGGCACCTGTACCATGATACCTATATACCGTTCGAGTTTCACCTCTTGCTTCAATTGTATCGAAAACATCTCTCCCAGGTCTTTCAGCAAAGCCCAAAATATCTGCAGGAATATCGAATGCTACAAGGTCTTGAATCTCAAGCCTACATCCACCATATGCTCTTATATTTGCAGTTTCTACGTTTCCAACACTGTTAAACCTTACGTCCAGCGCATTCCCCCACACATTACGCGCGGTAGTCATGTTTGGGATAAAGTTAAACCCGGCAGGTAGCGGCCCAAATGTTTCGGTTCTAATATTAACCGGCCCATCCCAAAATCCAACCGAATTATACATGCTACGCCAAATATACCCTATCCACCATATTTGCCTATTATGGCTGGTGTTTAGTGTAGAAAGTGTCAGATTAGGGTTATTCAAAAAATGGTTCAAACCTTCCGTTACATACAAGGACGCGTTTAAAACACTGCGTATTCTATACGAGCCGTCGCCTTGCGGAATTATACGCCAAAGCTGTCTGGCGTCGTAATGCAGGCCGGTTCCGGAAATTCTTGCTTGATGCCTTAAATTAGCGCCGTCTGCCGTAAAATAACGCCCGGTTGTATAGTTTCTTATGGCAAAGTCATTGCCGCCCACATGTACAAAGTCCCATATGGGCCTGTCTGCCCTATCCCTAAAAACACATTCAATGGTGGTAGTGGCTGCGCTGCCAACATTAACATACCCTTGCCTGCCAAAGCACTCAATTACCCTTGTCCCGCGTATTTGGCTTGTGTTAACACCTTGTTGCCGCGCAGTAAAGCTAACGTGCCGGCCTCCGGCACGAATTGTTATGGTGCCATCACGTGCCGCAAAGTGATTTGGTTGGGCGGTAAAAACAACTGTGTTGCCCATTACTATATAGCTTATCCAATTCGGGGTGCTTGCAGTAATTGGCAGTGCATTTGTGGTTACGGTAACTGCCCTTGTGCCCCCCTGTGCCAGTATATCAACCCAGTCTGTGTTAGGCGATATTGTTAGGGTTGCGGCACCGGCTAATTGCGTTACTTCAAAGCTCGTACTTGCCCCGCCGGATGAAACCGTTACCCTTCCGTTTCGTGTTGATGCGGTTGGGTTTTGTAGGGCGGTTAGAGTAAAACGGTCGGATGAATCTGTATATGTTAGCCAAGATGGAAGAGCCACTCTAAACCCTGGTGTATTTGTTGTTACAATAACTGTTCTTTGTTCGCCGCCGCCAGCCCCTACACCAATCCAGTTTGTAGCAGGGTTTATTGAAATGCTTGCCGAACCCGGTAATTGCGTTACGGTAAAGCTGCGTTGTAAGCCGCCTGCTGTAACTGTAACGGTTTCCGTGCGTTGTACTGGGGTGAGGTTTGGCATAGCGGTTAGAGTAAAACTATCGACTGTTCTTGAAGAAGTTAGCCATTCTAGCCTGTTTACATCAAAGTCTGGTGCATTTGTTGTTACAGCAATTGTTCTTTGCGCGCCGCCGCCTGCTCCTATATTAGTCCAGTTTGTACCAGGGCTTATTGAAAGGGTTGCTGATGCCCCAAGCTGGGTTACGGTAAAACTGCGTTGTGCAAACACCTGATTGCCTGCCGAGGCCATTGCTGAAATTGTAACAGTTCCGGTTCTAACAGATGCATTAACGTTTGCACCAGGAGTTAGAGTAAACTCGCGCGGATTCAATACCTGTCCTGGTAGTGGTGGGGGAGTAGGTACCCATGCAGCATTCAACCATGCAGGAGCTGTGATAGTTAGGCGTGGAGCGTCTGACGTTGCAGTAACCCTTCTTTGGACACCACCAGCGTGTGGGACATTTACCCAGTTTGTCGAAGGGTTTAACTGTAGAGTGAAGGCATCGGGCGTAACATCATCAAAGTGGTAAAAAATTGGAGAATACACTGTAACCATTTCGTTGTCTGCCGCTGCTCTCTGATGATATTCGTAATTGATAAAAGTGTCAACAACCCTTTTGTAGTTTGCGGCTATCAGTGCTTCAAAAGCATAGTTTGTGAAATAGGATGTAATAATGTCGTCTTGCGATTCATCCCGTTCGTAGCCGTATTCAACCGGCTCGCCTATTTCATACAAAGGATAATCGTTATCGTTCTCTGGCGGCTCTGCCATGGCAAAAGCATTAGCAGATAAAATAAGTACAGCAACCATCAAAAAGCTCACGGCCTTTTTTGCTGCTTTTTTTGTTATCATAAGTTTTCCTCTTTTCTTTGGCTATATAGTCACAGGAACGTAAAACCGTCCATTCTTGCTTGCAATTTGTGCACAGTACTGCGTCAACAAGTTGATTGCTTGCAATCAACAACTCCTTGCGCACCGCCCGGTGCGCCGCGTCACGGTTTCCTTGTATTGCACAAAAATTGCTGCGCAATAATTGGACAGTTTTAC
>Ga0123355_10006150_pt1 | contig 17716 bp, 16 predicted proteins | sample TergutEmb28metaG_3_FD_89872 | JGI IMG/M metagenome (GOLD analysis project Ga0123355, IMG submission 89872) | Embiratermes neotenicus P1 segment gut microbial communities from Petit-Saut dam, French Guiana - Emb289 P1 | ecosystem: Host-associated > Arthropoda: Insects > Digestive system > Gut ...
CATCCGGTTCGTCATCCCGGGCTTGACCCGGGATCCCCTGCCTTCTGTGATTAACAGGGGTCTCGAGCCTGATTGACTAAGCCTTTGTTTGTGCAATTTTCTGTTAAGTTGGCACCTATGGGGGCTTGACCCGCAATCCCCTGAGATTGGCTAAGTTTAGGGGATCCCGGGTCAAGCCCGGGATGACAGTACAGCTAAATGACACTGGATGCCGACATCGTCCCAAAATTTGTATGCATTCTTGGGACGATGTGGTCATCGTGTCCCCCTACAAACTCATAAACATTCACATTTTGTTTCATGAGGCTGTGCTTTTCTCGCGCGCAGAAACCTTGCCGAGGATCGCGAGTGTCAGCTTGCAGATGAAATCTGCAGTATGTAATGTACGACTAAATCCTAGATATTGAACTCATCAGCATCGTAATATCCTGTTTCGATGAGTGCCTCGTACCAATTGTTAATATCCACGTGTACTATGTCCAGCAAATATGATGGTACGATAAAGACGTTATTGTCGTATGTGTCGGTGTTGTTAACTGGAGCGTCTTCCCCAGCGTTAAGAGCTTCGATAATTCTCACAGTCGCTGCCGCCAAGTCTCTTGTGTCTTTAAACACGGTGGAGTGCTGCTCTCCGTCGATAATAGACTGTACGGAAGCACGTACTGCGTCCTGTCCAGAAACAACGGGCCAAGGTTGATCAGCTGTGCCATATCCGGCACCACGTAGTGCAGAAATAATACCTAGGCTCAATCCATCGTAAGGTGCCAGCACGGCATCAACTCGTGCATCCCCATAGAATGCTGTTAACAAGTCTTCCATGCGACTTTGGGCTCTTTCAGCTGCCCAACCCAATGTACCAACAACATCCATGCCGACCTGGCCACTTCTGACCACTAGAGCACCAGCATCGATATGAGGTTGTAGTACACTCATTGCGCCATCATAGAAAAAGAAGGCATTATTGTCGTCAGGTGAGCCGCCGAACAGCTCGATGTTAAACGGTCCAGAGGCTCCTCCGTCCAGACCCAGACCAGATACAATGGCGTTGGCTTGCATGACACCGACTGCAAAGTTGTCAAAAGTTGTGTAATAGCTCACATAGGGAGTGTCCATAATCAAGCGATCGTAGGCAATGATTATAATTCCCTCAGCTGATGCTTGAGCCAAAACTCCGCTGAGTGCGGAACCATCGATGGCGGCAATAACCAGATAGTCTACCCCTTGAACGATCATGTCTTCAATCTGAGCAATCTGATCTGCGACCACGTCTTCACCAAACTGCAAAATGGTTCTGTAGCCAAGTGCTTCTAGCTGGTTAGACAAGTTGTTGCCATCGTCAACCCAACGCGGGGAGGATTGGGTCGGCATCGAGATACCGACAAAACGGCCTTCGCCACCATCGCCGCCTACTGCGGCGGCACCACCGCCACATGCGGTCAGTGCTAGAATTGAAACCACCAACATCATAGCAAGAATACTCTTCATCTCTTTAGCTCCTCACAATTAAATTTCCAAGTTGTTTCCAACAACTTAAGTGTATCTTACAATATATAAGGCTATTTTTCAAGGGATTTGTGGAAGATACTTGTGTTGGCAAATTGTTTTTATGAAGAGTTTGTTGAATTATGACATAAGTGATATGTTTGACATTCCTGAAATTCCTCATGTTGTTATGTATTGATGGCTGAGCAAATCATATTTATTAAGAATTTCTTAAAAATTTTTTAATTTTCCAAACACAAAAAAAGCCAATAGATAAGTTGAGAATCTATTGGCTTTGTCTGTTGTTTTGTGTTGGTTAGCTGGGATAAGCACTTGAGTATAGTTGTCCTTTTGATGCTCAGCGTCTTGTCCTTTCTGTTGTTCCTTCCGTTGTCCCTTCAGTTGTCCTTTCTGTTGTCCCTTCTGCTGTCCTTTCTGTTGTCCCTAATCCTGTGTGACAGGGTATATGTGTTTGACTAACGCATTATCATTTCAAATGTCCTAATATCGTAACCGCTATCTGTTTCATCGAATTCGATATACAGATAATAGGCTGGATTGAAACTGCCGCAGTGTAGAAAAAATGGGTTTCCTTCAATTCTGGATACTACAACAGTTACATTGTTGGTGGAAGTAGAGCCGTCACTATATGTATGGTGAAAGGTAAAGGAAGCAAGTCTATTGTTGTCATGCATAACTTGTCTAGCAATCCGAATACTGTCCCTATCTATTCTGGCAGATACGATAGTCCTAGGTTGATCTGGTGAAGGCGTTGGGATCCATTAGCTGGAACTGATGGAGTAGGCGAGCCTTCAGCTGGAACTGACGGAGTAGGGTATCCAGTAGCTGGAACTGATGGTGTAGGTACTGGAGTGTACGTATACTCATAGTTGTTCGTTATGTAGTCCATCAGATATCGGCCATTATCTGTCCAACCGCCATTTATATCAAAGCCGAAGCTATTATAATTATTTATCTCACCGTCGTCAGTAAGGCCAGTTGCAGTTGCCATTTGTGCCTGAACGCTGATCCCGTAGTAATAATCTTCAGCTGGGGGCTGCACTAAGACCACGCTGTTAAGGAATAGTCCAGTGGCTTCGCTTGGCTGTATTTCGTTTGCCCAATATACCCATCCGTCGGTATCTACTACCCAAAAATTCCCTTTTCTATCAGAAAGGTCAAGCCACTCATCCATTGTTAGAATAGTCGCATAACCTGTAAGCATCGTTTGTTGGCCGTTATTATTTACACTTTCTGCTGTTAATCCATGAGGACTGTGATCGGCTATGAAGCTAGGTGTCTGCCTTTGGTTTTCAGGAGCTGGGAAGAAATATATTGGCCCGCCGCCCATCTCCCATTCCCAATAAGTACAAAAATCGGCGGTAAAGTTGCAGTTTCCAGATGCCCTGTTCACGACGTGCGGTTCCCATGTTTGAATGTCATTAATGTCTGCGCCGCTAGCTAACGGTACTGCCTGGTTTTCCGGATTTGCTACCATTTCCCCAGTAGCTGGATCGATGCTGCCTTTAAGGCCAGCACCAGTGCCAAGTTCCATATACTCGTCAAGCCTGATACGTGCAAAGATTACTTCATTTCCCCAGTTTTCAACAAACACAGTTTTGTGTTCGCTATTAGCCTGATGATTGTTGTGCAGTGTTCCGCCGGGACCATCATTTGCTGATCCGCCGTTCGCCAGTCCTCGCCATTCGTTGATGATTCGCGCGTCGAAGTTAGTCCATGCGAATGTGCCGAGAACAAGCAGTGCTGAAAGTGAAACTGCAGCGAGAATTGCTGCCTTTTTTCTTTCCAATAACATAAAGCCCTCCTTGAGAGTGTATTTTTGCTCTGTGGAATGCATTTGACATATATCCACTAAGCTGTTAACCATAATACCATTAAAGACAATAAATGGCAATATGTGATTAAAAAAATAAGGAAATATTTAATTTGTTGTCGTTTTTTGTGTTGATGCAGTATTTTGTTTGTAACAGTTTGTATCTACAAGCTTTTGAACCGGTATCTGAGGTAGTGAAGTTGAAATAAACGAAAAGCCAACTAGAAACTTGGAAACAGACTAGAGTCTGTTTGATAAATAAAAAATGCACAGTTTCAAACCAGCAGAGAAGGATCGTCATCCCGGGCTTGACCCGGGATCCCCTGAAATTGGCCAATCTCAGGGGATTGCGCGTCAAGCCCGCAATGACGTGGCTCTAAATCTCTGCCACAGGTTAGGTATTTTGCACAATAACAATTATTTATCAAACACGCCCTAATATAAAATGCCGCTTCCTATGTCCTTAGGAAACGGCTCTTTCAGTGCGGGTTTGATCTCATTATTTGTTTTTATCCTATGTAGTTGTACATTGCAAAGGTTGGAGAGAAACTTAAAACAAGAACTCAACATGAGTCAGACATATAGCCCTTGTTTACAAAAACAACAGTTAAAATTCCCGCAACCAACCCAATAGAGCCAGTGAGTGCAAAGGCGGGGACCAAACCCAGCTCGTGGATTAGAAAGCCCATCACGAATGGCCCTAGGAACATTCCCAATCCGTAGACCGCCTGAAAAAAACCCATACCAGTTGCGTGGCTCTCGACAGGTATTTTCAGAAGGCACAAGCCCATCAGGGTGGTGTAAGCGGTTATCAATCCAATATTGTTTAGTATTTGTATCACAAATAAGTGCCAGATTTGTTGAGTTAATGGCATTGCCATACTGGAAAGTGCTGACAATAAAAAGCAATATATTAATGTTTTTTTGGCTCCTAACTTATTAACCAGCGTCCCTGCAAATGGGGCAATAAATAGACCCGGTAGAGTTGAAGCTACTCCCAGCAAACCTAACTGAAGATTAGTAGCACCTAGCCCAGTGGCAACAATCGGGGTGAATCCGAAAGTGGTAGCAAAACTAAGGTATTGTGTGAATATAGCCAATAATGAAGTGCACAAAAGCTGCTGGTCTCGAGCAACATCCATCAAAGCAGAAAGTTTAGGCGGCTCTGTAGATTTTGGAGACTTTTCAACAATTCCCGAGCTTAGAGCCAATCCAACAAGTCCTGCTAAACCACTTAACAAAAATGCATATGAGAAGCCATGCCATTCTGCAACAATGCCACCGAATAGCAACGCTGTCATTCTTCCAAAGGAATTACATGCGTTGAGTATCCCCATTGTCTTTACTGTTTCGTCTGGGTTTTTGTAAGCAGTACATAGAACAGCAAAAATGACCCACGACGAGGCTGCGATGCCCGCAAGGCTTCTCGCAGCCAGCAAAGATACAGGACTTGGGGATATATAAACAACCAGTCCGCTGGCAGCAGCAAACAGCAACCCCACAATGATAAAGATTCGGCGTTTGCGTAGTTTATCTGAGAAGATCCCTAACGGGAACCGTATCGCCATTTGTGTAAAACCATATGATCCTGTAATCAATCCGATCATGCGCACATCTGTATGCATTTCTTCAGCATACGGGGCCACATAAGGTACATAAGCGTATAAGGCAAACCAGAAAAGTGATGTTACAGCATAGAACAATGGTAACCGATTTCGCATAGCTGATTTAAACTCCCCCATATTGTGCATAGTCATATGTAATAGTTATCTCGATTATAGCAGAGAGAGTTTGATATTACCAAAAAAGATGCTTTAGGAGTCTGAGGCTGATGCTTAGTATGAAAGTAAAAATTCTGAGAGTAACAGACTATTCATTCTATCCCGGATATGTTGAATGCATAGTTACAGATGCATGGGGGAATAACCACATTTTTAACGAAAAAATCCCAATTGTGACTTGTAAAAATATAGATGAAAAAAGTGAATTTCCTCAAGATGGATTTATCAGATGTGAAATACTTAGTCAATGGACAGATGATGATGGAAATAAGATAATCACAGTAAGTACAGAAAATCCTGACCATGTTAAAACATTAGATGAAATAAACGAATTTGATTTACTATCTTTTCAATTGATAGACATTCACTTGTGATATTTTAGAGTAGGAGGCTAGCCAGCCTCCCACCAGATTGGGGTTTAAAGTGCTTATTTTAGCTACTTGTACAGATATGCCAATGTATTCCAAAGCGATCTTGTACATCTCCACATAAAGCAGCCCAGAATTGCGGAGCTAATGCTCCGACAACGTGTCCGCCATCTGCGAGTTTGTGAAAGACAGAAGTTACCTCTTCGACAGAATCAAGGGAAAGTAACAGAGAGAAATAGTCGCCTGCTATTGGTGCTGTTCCACCATCGGTCATTGTAATTTGTGTGCCATATATCAACACCTCGGAATGCATTACGAAATTTGGTGGCAAAGATGCATCCATACCAGAGTCTGGCGGAGCATCGCGGAAATAGGCAACCTCTTTTACCTCTGCGCCAAGTGCCTCCTTGTAAAATGTAAGGGCTTCGTCGCAATTGCCTTGAAAACTAATTGTTGTGATAAGCATTTGTATACGTTCCTTTCATTACTATTTTCTTGATTATAACAAGGTCTGCTCACTTTTGGTAGTGACATTTGTCATTACTTCACGACTTCACGACCTGTTGAGAGATACCTTAAAAAAACGATATTGAGGAAGGAAGCCGAATATGCTATCGAAGCAGAGCTTCCCGGCGTAAAGAAAGAAGAAGTTGATTTTGAACATCGAAGAAGATAATCTCTGCATTCCGGTAAACCACTCAGAAGAACGGGAACACATCGAATTCGTCTTAAAAGTTTCGGGAAAGTAAGACATAACCTCTCGTAAATACAAAGCTACCGTCACTAGAAATCCAAATCCCCTCTGCGCCAAAACTGGTAAGTAAACGCTCGCCTTCATCCTGAGGCAAAATGAAAGCTGCGGTAGAAAGCATTTCGGCAACCCTAGCATCTGGGTGAATCACAGTTACACTCGCATGGCTGTCAGCGGGCATTAGGGTATCGGGGTCGATGATGTGGTTGTAGTTCATGCCGTCCACCACAAAGAAGCGTTGATTGCTCCCAGATGTCGCAACCGCCATGTCTCCTGTAATGTGTAAGACATCGTACATCGAGTCTGCGTCTAAAGACGCGGGGTCGCGCACCCCGACTGCCCAGTAATCCCGCTCGGACATGGGTGCGCCGATTACTATTACATCCCCTCCAGCGTTGATAAGGCCAGAGAAAAAGCCCTCTGCTTGCGCCAGTTCCATCGCACTATGGATAGCAAAGCCTTTGGCAAGAGCACCGACGTCCAACGACATTTCGCTGTCACGCAGGAAGACCGTGGCGTTTTCGAGGTCGATTACAATATCATCAATACTCGTGTGGGCTGACGCCGCCTGCAGCGACTCCATGGAAGGCAGCACCGCAGCTTCAGGAGAGACAATCCCATCTTGCCGATATCGGCTCCAGATACATAGCACACTGCCAAGTGCAACGTTGACCACCCCGCCACTATCCTGGTATGCCTGCTGAGCAAAAATAAGCAAATCAATAACCGCCGCATTTACCTCGATTGGCACTATTCCCGCATTGTCGTTGATGGTTTTTAGGTTGTTTATGCCCTCATAGTCGTTGTAGATATCAAATAAAACGTGCAACCAGCGTAGCTCATCTTCAATTATCCCAGCCCAACGGCTAAACTCCTCATCGCTTTGCGCATAACCCATCACTATAATCAGCGTATCGAATGTATCGAAGATAACTCGCTGATGCCGCTTGTATACCTCATATTCTGGTGTGGGCTCTGTCTGCAAAGGTGCCGGGTATCCAGGCGGATTGGTCGTAGCGTTATGTGCCACACAGCCGACCAATGAGATAAACAATACTGCGTATATCCAAAATCTTTTCATATTCACGTCCAGCTATCCCATTTATTGAACAACGGCATTGCTACACTAAGCAGACTGCCTGTTACTGTTCCCATGATCACACCAGAGACGATCAACACTGGTAGATAGATAAGAATAAACATACCGCTCATGTCGAGGATAAGCGCGACCACCACAATCTGTCCCAGGTTGTGCAGCACTGCCCCAGTTATGCTCAAAGCGATGTAAGAAGCGTTTTTCCCAAAAATATATGCAAATGCGATTATTCCAAAAACCGCAAGTATACCACCCGAAAAACTCAGCAACCCAGCAAGCCCACCTCGAATAGCCAACACAAACAGGGATTTTAGTACGGCCAAAAGCACAGCTTGCTTGTACCCGATAAAAAAAATGGTGTACATAGTCACCACGTTAGAAAGTCCCAGCCGCATATTCGGAGGTAGTCCTGGAATCGGAGGTAGCGCATGCTCAAGAGCTGAAAGAACTACAATTATAGCAAGCATCATGCCCATCATTGTTATCTGCCTGATCTTTTCTCGCGGTTTTTTCACGCTTATCTACCCTTTGCTCATCTCGTAATTGTGTCCAGACCACTGTCCTCCGCTGGCACTACCAGCAATACTCTGTTGGGCAGGCAGGCTGCGAAGTCGCCGGAAATACGCAGCCATCCAGTATTGACACAAATTTGATCGGGACAGTTTGAGCGGATAAAGGCCACTGCACCGTCCCTTACTTCAAATTCCACATCCGGTAGCTGCTCAATCAAGAACCGGCCAGATGAGTACAAGTTGACTGTCTGTACTACATCTCCACGATAGATAATTTCGGCATATGGTAAGTCTATTCCCCCGCGCAGTTGTAGGCCATACAACCAAATTGCGGTAGCCACTGCCAACAGCATTCCAATCAAGAAGATATCCCGCCGGAGAATAAAACGTCTGCCTCGTGATTGTTTGAGATTTCTCACAAAGTAACCTCATAATTATTGTATCTTATATCAGAAATCGCCCCAAAGCCATACAGAGGGCATAAGCAGCTAAAATCACCACAAAATTCTTTACTGAAAGAACGAACGTTTTGGCCTTTGACTGCTCTTGTAAAAAACGCTGGACATTTTTTTGTACAGGCACCAAAGTAACCAGTACAGCTAAACAAATCATCGGAATTGACCCAAGCAAAACCGAAACGATAATCGAAAGGTATCCTGCGCAGTAAAGGCCGACAAACAGTCGTAAGGCGTTTTGTCGGCCAATGTTGTGTACCACGGTGTATCGAGAGTCACGATCAACCTCTGCATCGCAGATGTTGTTGGCCAGCATGATGTTTGCAGCACTCAGAGCTGCTGGCAACGTGACAATGCCAAACGTGACCAGCCCGATTAAATCAATGTCGAGCGAAAGGCGAAAGGTCTGAACATCGAACGCAAGGCCCAATGGTTGGAACTGTGGGTCGTTAATGGTTGTGACAATAAACATAACCACCGTGCCAACCACAAAACCGGAAGCCAACTCTCCGTAGCTGGATTTGGAGATGGGCGCAGGTCCAACTGAATAGACAACACCAACCAAAAGGCAAAATGCGCCTACCAAAAGCAGGGTTAAGCCGTGCAGATATGCCAAATACAGCCCAAGGCCAGCAAATACCAGCAGCATAACAACAATCAGCCCCAGGCTTATCCATTTAGAGTAGTGGGGATGCTTTTCGCGCTCGCTGTCGTCCTCAAAGTGGTGATTTATAGCAGTAACAGCCATATCTAAAAGCAAGGCTGCTGGAATGTAGATTAGCGTACTCTTAACATTTATTCTTCCCGTGCTATAAAAGACATAGGCTAGGGCAGTGAGAAACGGGAAGATGGTGGCCAACTTCGTGCGTATCTCCACAAAGTCAAGGAATCTTTTTAAGTTTATCATTTTCATGGGCGTCGCCTATTCATTTACCAGCTGTTTACTGTAGTACCGCTATGAGTTAGAAAACTTTTCAGAAATAAAAGCATTAGTTAACCTGAGCCAAAGCATCTTGAACAGCAGCGATAAACGCACGGGAAGTATAAGTCGCAGCGGTAATCGTGTCCACGTCTGATGATTGTGTAGCAAGCACAGCCTCAATCAGCTGGTCGAATGCAGGGTTGGCGATACCGGGAGTTTCTGAGTGGTCAATGACGTTCACATCAACGATGACTCCGTTGTTAATCGTTAACGCTACTGATATTTCGCCGCCATATCCATCTGCACCTACGCCGACAAACACTTCACCTTCCGGTATAGGTTCATCGACTATATCTGGAGCGACCGTGCCGCCACTTGATTGTGTCAGAGCTTCGTGCACGGCTGCTATGAGTGCATCCGAGCTAAAGGTAGCACCTGTGTACGTGTCTACATTGGCGGATTGCGCAACCAGCATGGCTGGCACCATCTGATCAAACGCCGGGATATAAAAATCGGGAGTTTCGCCGGGTGCGTCTACCTCTATGTTGACGATCGTCCCTGATCCATCTATTGTAACCGCAGCAATTACTTCACCGTGAAAGCCATCAGCTCGCCCAGTAAACTCGCCGGGCGAAAGTACAAGAGGGGTAAGATCCGGCCCTTCTGTAGCCGGTCGCTGCTGATTCCAGATATTTTCGCCCTCCAGGCTACCGCAGGCTGTAAAAAGCAGCCCGACCAAAACTAAACATACAATTAGCTTTTTCACAATACCTTGCCTCTTTCCTTAATACATTTGGAATATGCTACATTTACAGTTAGTCGTGGTACAGGTACCATTTGCGCATGAACCTAATACCTCTCCACCTTTTAGCCAGCCGGGGCATTATGTAGTAATCGAAGGAAAATACTTTACCACCAGTAAAGACTTGAGCAAACCCCGCAAAAGGCAACCACCAAAGCTGGAATGGCAGGCCAGTGGTCATCATTATTATAAGCGAAGCAAACATTGCGCCCAGACCGGCCAACGTGGTGAACATACCCCCAAGCAGCGCAAGCCCTACAAGCAGCTCGAACACGACGATCAATATCTGAAAGAAGACTTCCGACCCGCTCGAAGTAAAGACAACCCTTTCTAAAAACCAGAGCATCGGCGTAGTTTGCAGCCACAAATGCATATAGTCGTTAGCAACAAAAACTGAGAAGCTAAACTGATTAAAAAGCCCAAATTCAAAAAGGGTGGGCCGAAACTGCTCGGCCACATCGTAAAAGTAGTTTCGCAACATCGGCTCGGTCAGCCATCCCAGTGCAAACCTTCTATAGGCGTAGTAGATAAAGTATATGCCCATAAATAGGCGTAGTGGAACGAGAAAAAAGACCGGAGTTCGGTTCGAAAAATGCCCGCCTACAAAGCTTCTGCTATTACGAATTGAAAAGAACTCGCTCTTAAGGTAGGAGTAGACTTTGTTCCAACCCGCGACTTGGAAGAAATAGATGATGTTGATAAAGTGTTTTACGAACATGGATATAAAAGACGGGGGCGAATATTTCTTTTTAGGTGTGCCGATATAAGACTGACCGTATCTGCCGCCGATACAGACCATAGCCCCATGGAATTTTGGCTTGTACTCGGTCTGTGGCGGGCGTCCGTTTATCTCTGCCACTATGTTCGTGGCAATTACTGGGGCACAGGCCTCAGAGTTTTCGACTACCTGCGGCACTGGGGCTGATTCACCCTCAGGAATGTAAAATATATTGTCGCCGCCCACGTAGACGTTTGGATGGTTGAGTGAGCGCAGATAGCTGTCTGTCTGCACTCGTCCGCGGGAGCGTTCACCAAGGCCGAGCGTCTCCGAATTCATGACAATACCTGAGCCTTCTATACCCGCACCCCATATGACAGTATGGGTAGACTCAATGATGTTCTCGTCGTTTTTTCGCAACTCAATCTCATTTTCGCCTAGCCGCACAACGTTGGTACTCAAAGAGACGGTAACACCCATCTTCTCTAATCGCTTGGCAGCCCTTTCAGCCGTTTTTTCCGGGAGGAAAGGCATAAGCCGTGGAAGCATATCTACATTTACGATTTTCACAAGGCTAGGGTCAATCTCGAACTTTTTGCAGGCAATGGGGGCGTACTCGGCCAGTTCACCAGCCATTTCAACACCAGTGAACCCGCCGCCGACTATGTAGAAAGTTAACATAGACTTTCTGACTTCGGGGTCGGTTTCTCTATATGCCTGGATGAACATATTCTCAATATGATCGCGCAAACGGATAGCGTCAGTGTAAGACCAGAGAGTATGGCTGTTTTCTTTCGCGCCCTCTACTCCAAAAAAAGCGGGCTTAGAGCCAGTTGCCATAACAAGGTAATCGTAAGGGTAAGTAGCACTTTCACTGGAAATTATGTTGTTGTCATAATCAGTTGAGGTGATATTATCTTGCACAACAGTTACATTTCGCTCGGCAAAGATTTTTTTGAGATCCATTCGTATACTGGATTCGTCAACCCGACAGGCAACTACCTCATGCAATTCAGTCAGCATGGTGTGGTACGGGTTCTTGTCAATCAGTGTAATAGTTACATCAGTGCCTCTTAGCTTTTTTTCAAGCTTTTTTGCGATCAGTACGCCAGCATATCCTGCCCCTAATACAACAATTTTCTTGCTCATGTTACACGATCCTTCCGTTAGTGATTCTCTTTTCAAGTACAACATTATTTTTTCCACTTCATTACTACACTCTCAATAAGATCGATTGCGACAAACAGTATGAACCCTGCCAAGCTAAGCACAACAATTCCGGCATACATCTGCACGTAGTTCAGCCGCATCCAGGCATCTAAAATAAAGAAGCCCATACCATGCCTGCTTCCGTATGCTTCAACAAAAAAGAGGATGGAGATGGCTGTACCTAGTGAGATGCGCGCCGTGCTGAGAATTGCCCCCAGTCCCCATGGTAGCGTGATGTAAAAGAATACCTGTGTCCGACTGGCCCCGTAACACGTAAGGATGTTGTAGGTCTGCTTTGGGATATCTTTCACACTGTCCCTAACCACCACAATGATCGGATAGACCACAACGATAGTGATCATGATGATCTTTGCGGTATCAGTAAGGCCAAAAATCAGCATGACCGCAGGTAGAAGCGCGACCCTTGGTATGGGATAGGTGAAGTACAAAAACGGAGTCAATACCTTGGTGGCCCAGCCTTTACCTGCCGCCGCAATGCCAATGACAAGACCAATAATCATAGATAAAAGCATCCCAATACCAATCCTGAAAAAGCTGTGATACATATGTACAAAGACATCGTGATCTAAAAGGCTTGGCAATGCGAGGAATACGACAAGTGGTCCAGGCAGCACGTTGACGTCCAGCACAATGTGCAGAAGATGCCAGATGGCCAGAACAAGCAGTGCTCCCACTGCAAAATTTGCAAATGCTGCGGTGAATTTCTTCATGCATCTAAACCGCTTTTTAAAATTTGCTTTATCTTCCTGGTGATATCTGAAACCTCCGTCTGCGCATAATCGTCTGGCAATCCAAAAACAGGGTTGTCTAGAATCCCAACAACCCGACCTGGAGCACGGGTAAGCACGATGATTTTCTGTCCTAAAAAGACGGCTTCTTTAATGCTGTGAGTGACCAGGATAGTGGTTGGGTGGGTTTCTTCCCAAATACGAAAAAAAAGTTCCTGGGTGGCTTCCCGAGTCATTTGATCCAGTGCAGAAAAAGGTTCGTCCATAAGCAATAGGTCTAAATTCATCACAAAGGCAGCGGCGATGGCGACCCGCTGTTTCTGCCCTCCACTCAAGCTAAGTGGGTAGTGGTTTTTCAACTCGGTAATACCTAACTTTTCGAACAGATAGTCAATTTTGTCTGCATAGTCTTTAACGTTTAGCCTCTTAATGTTGAGTGGTAACACCACGTTATTATAGACAGTGCGCCAGGGAAGTAGCCCATAGTCTTGGGTGATAAAGCCGACTGACATTTTCTTGTGGTCAATGGTGTTGCCGTTTAGTGTCACTTTGCCTGTGTGATGCGTAACGTTTCCAGCTAGGATGTTTAACATACTTGTCTTGCCGCAGCCGCTCGGCCCCAACATCGTGTAGATTTCACCATTGTTAATTAAAAAGCTAATGTTATCGAGGGCGGAGATTTCTCCATAACTCAGACATAAGTTTTTTATGTTCAGCATCTGATTTCCTGTCAGTTCCCGATGTCAAAGACAACATCGTCTACAGAAAGATCCCGAGTAAGCAGGCCGCGCTCTCTTGCAAAATCCAAAGCATCTTCCACTACTTCAGGCGAAGGCAACACATAGGGCGGAAACTCTGGTACAACCAAGGTATTACGAATGTGTTCTGGGTAGCCAACTGTTGCCACAAGTGTGTCAATAAACTCTTCACGATCAGCAGTGTTTAAGAAGTCTATAGCCCGGTTGATAGCACGGAAAAACAGCTGCAATTCCTCCAGCTTATCTACAGTCGTTTCCCTTCTAAACGCTAGGATAAACGGATTGATGCCAAGCTCTATTGTATTGATTAGCTGAACGTAGCCCTCCTCCAGTGCCATGGCAGCAAACGGGTCAGGAAGGATCGCAGCTGCGGCATGTCCATTCAAAAGCATTTCCAGCCGAGTTGGCAAGGCAGGGACTTCGTCAGTTGTAATGTTGCTCATCGTCATTCCCACTGAGGCTAGAGCTCTATCCAATATATAATCCATAGACGTGTTGGTAGTCATTAAAACATTTTGACCGTGCAAATCTTCAATGTTATGTACGCTCTGTGTGCTAATTAGAGACGCAAGTCCGATAGTTGAAGTGGTGGCGACCAAATCTACACCTGCTTCTTGATAGACAGCAAGCTGCACCAGGTCGAAGCTCATGCCATCGATGTTTGGGTCAGCTTGGAACGCTATATCGCGGTCTCTCGGGCTAAAAAATTGCTCAAGTCGAACATCCAGCCCTTCATCTTCGAAGAAGCCTTGGTTAGCGGCAATAAAGATTGGGAAGGTTTCTAGTGCAGGCATTGTTGCAATGGTCAAAGGAGAAAGGGGCTGGGTGCCCTCAGTATCTTCTATTTGTAGACCAGCTTGCGGCGATGATTGTTGGTTTGTGCCAGCGCAACCCATTAGAAGGATAATAGTAATCAAAACACTAGCTAACACTTTTTTCACAGTTGAAATCGCTCCTAGATATAAAAAGGCAGATCGATTAACGATGCCATTTTGTGATTTGAGTAGGTAGATGGTGCCAAGATATTAGCTTTCGCTAGTATTATTTTGGCAGTTCCTGTCTCATAATACCTGTTGTCGGATTTATATTCTTCTTAAGGTGGAAGTGGTTTTTTCTATAATCAATCAAACCATCTGCCTTCATTCTGGCAAGCTCATGGGACAGTGCGCTACGCTCTACACAGAGAAAACTCGCCAGCTCTTCGCGGTTAAACGGTATAACTATGTGTTGGCCTTGTTTTGGCACGAAAGACTCTAGATAGCGCAAAACCTTGTTCCTAACCGACTTCATGCTCAGTATCTCCATACGGCTTTGAAGCTGAAGGTTTTTCATTGCAACATTTTTTAACATATTCCCAATAAGCATTTTGTGAAAACCGCAAACATTTGAGCAAGGGCTTAATATGTACGAAAAATCTAACAACATAACTGTAGAATCAGTTTTTGCAATCACAGAGATAGGACTCTCTACTGTGTTTGCGCAACATAACGCCTCTGCGTAAATTTCGCTTGGAGCAAGGGATGCAATGAGTGAGCGTTTTCCTTCGAAGCATTCGCTCATAATATGTAGCTCACCACTAAGAACAATCCCGATATGCGTTATTTTGTCGCCGACAAATAACACAAACTCGCCTCTAAGCACATTTATTATTTCTGCTCCTATACATTGCAGCATGGTAGTGATACCTAGCTCATCTATGCCACTAAAGAGCGAAACCTTAGTCAGTACATCAAACCATGTCTTAAGTTTCATGGCAGCACCATCTCTTCCCGACAGCTGTATTTCCTCAAATCTTTAGGATAGTGGGTGGTTGACATCAATGCCTATCATTTTCATCAGAAACCTTGCATTACGTGTCGTGCTGATCCCATTCATTATTTTGAAGTCGAATACTATTTCGTCATCTACATAATGTTCGCTAAAGTGAAAATTATCAAAACCCTCGGTTTTACATACTTCAAGGTCATGTGTGGTGACCAGGCCAAGATTCTGCCTCTTGGAAAGGCATAGCAGAACCTGCTTGGCACCTTCAACTCTGTCTTCAGAATTTGTGCCTGCAAAGATTTCATCTATTAAAAACAGCATAGGTCTTTCAAAATCTATGATGTTTTTAATCCGCAAAAGCTCTGCGTAAAATGTTGAAATGTTTTGTTTTAGATTATCTGGTGGCCTCATACAGGTCCATATGTCCACCGAAGGGGCATAAAACCGTGTCGCACAAACTGGTGCACCAATATAACCCATAACCAAGTTGATGCCCACTGCCCTTAAAAAAGTCGTTTTCCCCGACATATTTGAGCCGGAAATGATGGCTATGCCCTCCAAGCTAAAGTCATTTGTTACCCTGTCGTGTTCTTCAATCAAGGGATGGCCAAGATTTTCTGCCATAATTGTAAGCTCATCGCCAAATTCAGGGTATGCCCAGTTAGGATTTAGCTGAGGCAAAATTGCTACAGATGCCATTGCTTCAAAGTATCCGATGGCTTCCAGCCAAGTGCGCATGTCTTTGGCACCTTTGCGTCTCATAGTTTCTAAAGCACACACGCATTGTATGTCCCATAAGAATAAAATGTTTAGCACCAAGTCCAGCAGTGTAATATTTCTGACACTTAATGCCCACGTCATTCGCTTTAGAGTCCATTTTGTTGGCAATTTGCTTTGCCAGGTTTGATTTAGCTCAGCTGAAAATGTAATTTCCTTGATTAGCTCTGTAATAGTACCAAAATCATCAAGGCTACCCCCAAACTTACTTAGCTCTTTAAGTACCGCTTCCGTTTTAGTTGAAAACGAAACAAAAACCATTACTTGCATAATAACAGCTATGCCAGTAAAAATCAGCAGGGCGTTGTTAAGTCCTATAATGATGTTTAGTAGCACAAACAAGGCTGTGACAATAGGTATGGCACGCACGATAAGCTTTAAAGATAATTTTCCAAAAAGTGAGTTTCCACTTTCGAAAAAGTTAACTATTTCTTCTGGGCTATGGGAAATGTTTTCGGACAGCATCCCAGTAATTTTTAAAGTCTCGCAAAAGTCCTGTCTTGCAGAAATTTCTTTTACAGCCGATTGTCGACGCAACACAGCGGCTTTATCACGTTTATCTGTTAAAAACAAGAGTTTTAAAATTTCTTTGCCATATTGGGTATTGGTATCATTAAGATATTGAAATAGTGAATCCTCGCCAAACAGATCTAAATCCTTGCTATATGGGTGATTTGCATTGACATATTCCGCACCATTGGATTCAAATTTTATCCAATTGCCAGACCGACGGTCTATATTTCTTTGTTCGAGCTTCAACTTGGTTTTGGCAATTTTATCCTTGTTTATCAATCTCAAGTATCCGTGAGAAAAAACAAAAAAAACCGCTAACAAGCCAACAAATGCCAGTATCGTAAAGCCGCTATGCCCAAAGAAATGGCCATAAACCAATATCCCTTGGGCAAGCAGTATTACAGCTATTCTTAATGTCCTGTGAATATGTATGCTCATCGCTCTCTCACGTCCTAGTTGTACGAATGCAATCCATACAGCAAGTTATTCACGCCAAGCCATGTAAACAGCACCAGGCCAATGCCAACTATCGCCAGAATAGCACAGCGTTTACCTCCCCAATCTTTTTTCAAACGCTGATGGAGGTAAATGGCATAGAATATCCAGGTAATCAGAGACCACAGCTCTTTGGGGTCCCAAAACCAAAATCTTGACCAGGCATCGGCTGCCCAAAGGCTGCCTGAAATGATTGTGATCGTAAAAAACAACATGCCGAAAACAATGGAGCGATAGGACATGCGGTCAACTTGTATCATGACTTTATCATTTTCGTCTGTATTCTTTTTCAGCATTTGAAGATATTTGATCCCAGTGAAAGCCGCTACTGCAAATGCCGCATATGCCACCGCACCTGTGCCTGCGTGAACAAAAAACCAAGGTGAGCGCAGAGCGGGCATTAGGTCGTGGATGTCCATATTACGAGTGGCGGCAAAGGCCATCATTATGCCCACAGTGGGCATACCTGCAGAAACGATCCACGGCATTTTAGACCTAGCCACAATAACTACGATAGCGACGCCTAAGGCAAGTGCCATTGAATATTCAAAAACACCTCTGATTGGCATAGCATTTAGGAAAGTTAAGCCCAATAAATCAAATTTTGCCCACCAACGCCAGAAAAAGTATACAACATGGATGGTGACAGCAAGTATAAATAATGCAAACGCATATTTTGATAATTTTTCGTGTTTAAAGGATGCGCCCGTAAAATGAGCAATGATAGAAG
>Ga0123355_10006151_pt1 | contig 17714 bp, 7 predicted proteins | sample TergutEmb28metaG_3_FD_89872 | JGI IMG/M metagenome (GOLD analysis project Ga0123355, IMG submission 89872) | Embiratermes neotenicus P1 segment gut microbial communities from Petit-Saut dam, French Guiana - Emb289 P1 | ecosystem: Host-associated > Arthropoda: Insects > Digestive system > Gut ...
GACCTAATTCAATACATCCAACACCAAGACTTAATATAATAACTATAAGAATATCCATACCTCTGTGCGGCAAGATTGAATTATAAAGGAAGAGGGAGAAGGGGGGGGGGCGCGGAGAAACAATACAATATAGCAACAGAGTTCCCAGTCGTCACAGAAATTATGTCGGCGTATACAAAATTAGATGGGTATTGGGTTTGATAGGAATGAGACTTTACAGTTGTGAAGATCAGGAGTGTAACACAATTTTATGTGACTATGGCCCTTCAAAATTCAGCGCTCTGGCAAGCTTAGCATTGTAAAATTTTATAGAGAGGGAGTGATCAGCTGCCTGCCATATACCATTGTTATTGTGCCTTTAGTGGAAGGGATGAGCATTTCAGACATAGCTAGCACAAATGAGTTACATCTGTTCTTTCAAACAATAATCACATCCAAAATTTATAATTAGAAATTATAAAATTATTTTTAAAAACTAAGGGATTATAGTGAAGTGATTCACTTGTTAAAATTCAGTGTACATGTGCCTGCCTTAAGCCTTAACTGACTGTTCACATGACAATAAAAGTGCACAGGTGATAAATTAAATAGTGCTGCTTGAACAAGTTAACAGGGTGTTAAAATTTACTAAGAGAACTTCACTAATAATAATAAATGTTCATCCATCACCTGCCATCTATAGACTGAACAATTACGCTGTGTTATAAAAGATCACTCCATGTCACATTTCCCACATGAAGCCCTTACTCTCCACTGCACAGAGTAGTCAGCCTGTTAGAACTGTGCAGCATCCCTCCTACCATCCTGGCAAAACATCCATTTAGTTAAATGTTATGAGATAGCTGTGGTATCAGTGGCATCCAGAATGGGATAGGAAGTGTTGCTGCCAGGACAGGGATGACATAGTGTGTGAACAGGTGAAGGGCCAGCTGATCTGTCTTATCTACCTGTATTTTGCTCTCAGAATAAAAAGAACAATAACAGCTACAAAGTGTGAGTGGAGAAAGTAAGAGCAGTGATCAGTTAGAGGTGGAATTATGTTATTTCCTAATTCAACTGTGACATATTATTACACAGACAGGAGGACACACTGAATGTGTTTCACACTGAGATCTGTATATCCTACATGTGTGGTCACTTAAATGAATTCATGGTTAAATAAAATGGTCTGAAGAAGAAAAAATCATGCTGTATGTTCTGAGTAACTGTCGCCAAGAGTATTCCTGCACAGAATTGTGTGATTCATGATATGGGATTTTGCAAGATGTAGCTGATCAAATTTAAGTTTGGTTCATACAGGACAATTTGGACTACCACTTTTGAAGAAAATTGTTTTACTATTTATGGATTTTGATAGAATTGAATACTGAGACTTTGAAAGTGCAGTTCACCAGAATACTAGCGAACAAACCAGCCAAACATATCATGTGTTTTATCTGCATTAAAAAAAAATTTAAGAATGTAGTAAAACCTTGACAAACCAAGCCTCATTACAGCAGATACAGATATACCGAAGATATAATAATGTCAAACAAGATGGTTTTAGCTTATTTCATAGCCCAAATATGGTGTAAGCATGTGTTGCTTCAGTCCCATGAAGTCACTCTATAACACCAAACCTCAGCTTAGCTACTGTATATCATATTTACCTGAACATGAGATGAGAAATTCTGCCTAATGCATTGTCTGAGATGTGGGGGGTTGCCTTATAATTGCACAAGAAGTTAAACATGTGCTGTGAAGGTAATTTCCTCACCACTAAAGATTTGATGGGGAAGGAGGGCATAATCTACACAGGGTCATCTTTTATCAAGATAAATACAGTACTTAGTAAAGACTTGGGGTTCTCACAATGGCAACTATCAAGAATAGTCTTCTGGGATGTGCTGCCTTTTAGTCTGCTAGAAACTGACTGACATTTTGGTGACATATGCAGCACTTTAACATTCCCCAAAAGAACACAGTGAGCCTCCCTTGGTGGAAGGATATTCCATATCATGGGGTTCTCCACACTGGCCCACTTTTCAGGGCTCCCATTCCCCACCTTGCCTTCTCTTCACTTCCCTCTTCCAATGCTTTTTTGTCCTCCCTAATAACACTGGAAAAAGTTACCCCATTCTCCTACCATTAAGCAGAGACAGCATGTTCCTGTCAGTAATTTTCTAAGAAACAACACAGTGTCTCATCCCAGGAGACAGTATTCTTCACATATGTAACTGTTTGGAACACGGATTCCTCTGACAAGACTTGCAGACTAAATACACAGTTATATTCACTGTTGCTTTTTTGTAAACAAGGACGATATTTCTAAGCTTGATGAATACAAGCCTGGAAACAAGTACAAGTCCCACTACAGGGCTTTGACAGAGATGGAATTGTTGCACATACCGTGAAATATTTCAGGCAAATTTCAGTGACTGTATACAAACTCTGATTAAGGAGACTGCTCTTTTCAGTTGCATTATATAATGATTTGTGTTTTAGTCATAAATGTTACTAGACTATCTTCAACCAACAACACTAAAGACATATTACAAATGTGACAAAGAATATAAAGTTTCTTTTTTTAAGTGCAGAGGTTCAGGGAAAGTAGTATTTAAATTATAAAACAGGTCTGTATGTAGTTAAAAAATGGCTGATATTTCACTATTATGACTTGATGCCATATAAAATTTTGCCTGACACTGAATCATTGCACTGTCACTTCCTCTTGAGAACATGAGATATGAGGTCGTTGTGGTGGTAAATACAAAAATTATTCCTTTCTAGGATGTATGCAGAGTAGTCTGGTAGAAAGGTACCAACACTGTGTCAGAACTCCATATTCAGCGCAGAAGGAAAATCCATGCTTCTCTTACAGGGACCACCATTTCCTGATGGCCTGCTCCCAGCCCTTTGTCCTTACCCACTTTACCTTTATGCAAACCTTTACTTTCCTACATGGCCTACTCTTCTACCCTGAAGAAGGAGATACCAAACGCCTCCGAAGCGTTGCCACCTCTTCACATGGCTATATACTGTTACACACCAGCACAATAATCTTAATTTTTACATAACTTTAGAAAGATAAAAAAAAATTGGTTCATAAATAATTAAATGATGTGGACAGTCAAACAGACCCATATCATGAAAACATAAGCCAGAAACTAAAAGTGATTGAAATAAGAGTTTCATGAAGTATGATAATTATTTACACTTACATTTCTTGGACCACTTGTCATATGTTCATGAGGCAATAAGAAGACAAGGAAATTACCAGTGATGTCAGTGATGCCTAGAATGTTCTGCATTGGTCCAAGTCTGCTGGGGTATATACCTAACAGAAAAGCAGCAATTAATATGGAAAAACCAATTTGTCTTTACAGTGATCATACCATCTCTATTGGTAAGAGCAAAGATATAAAAATCTTTTACCTGTCATATATGTGTTTAAAGTAGGTTATGATGCTCTTGATTGTATAATGGTAATGAATAGTTAGAATGGGGTTCTCAAACTATACCACTGGTATACTACTGAATGAAATTTAACAACTTCAGTGCACCACCAATGTTTTTTTCCACATTTAAATAAGAAATCTGAAATTGGAAAGACTGGTGGACAGTGGGGATCAGTTACATATTGTAGCCAGCAATGTTGCATATAGTAAATTTTATGTTTTATTTACTTTTTAAAATTCTTTCTCATACTGCGTTCATCTCCATCCATGGTGTGCTGGATCAGCCAGCGCACTCATCATCATGAATGTTCATTTGACCGTTTTGAAATATTTCCACAATTTTATGACATGCTGCACTCTCACTACACTATTGCCGTAGACTCTATCAACTGGTGGTGAACAATGATGGGGAGAAACATGTTTTTCCTATAAAAACCGAATACACTACAAACTCTTCATGGGAACAAGTTTCCAATGGAATTGCTACTGGCCATCAACTTATGCATGAATAGCATCTGACAGACTCATTAGCCAACTGTTACATTTTACCCCTAATAAAAATGGTACCTCTCACCAAACAATACTAGTAAATGCTGGATTAAGGAAAAGTCATAGGGCAAGGAACCTTACATACTCAACATGCTTCCTATTTATCATATGATATGTTACACACCAGTAAGTGCACTCCCTGAGATGCTCTGGACCACCAGTGGCTTGTTGCTTTGCACAAGAAAATCCCAAACTTCCATGACACCATCTACACGTGTGATGTAAAACATACTAGGGCAGAATAATGACCATGCCCCACTGGTCAGTGTGACACAAGACCTTCTCCACAGGACTGGTATATCCTGAACGAAACATTAATACAACAGTACTACATAAAGGCCTGATTTTTATAATTTGCAGTTTTTGTAAAATGCAATAATAAAAATCTCATGTATGCTTCCACAGCAAACAGACTTCATACCTTAATGGTGTCTTTCCAGATAGCAACAACTCTTCCTCCAACACTAAGCATCAAATCCTTATTAAACGGTGAAAGGGATAAGGCTGATATTGGACCATCATGAACATCACCCAATGATTTGAACATGAGAGCTACAAGAAAAGTTGTTGTTCATATAATCTCAGTGCTGAATTAATTTTCAACATATAGAATTATTCTACATAGCTCAATAAACTGTGAAATTCAGGCATGTATAAAGCACTGCAATAATGGTAAATCTAGGCAAACTGCTTATATTCTGCAAACTTTGGAATAGCCCAACTTATCTTATTGCAACGTTCCACAATACATTTCTCAAAATGACTCTACATAAAACCATCAAATACAAGCTAACATACTTTACCGTGTTTTAGCCCCAAATGTTCTATTCCTCAGAATCATCTTCTGGGGCAATCAACTGTACACAAACTTAATTTACTTAACTTTTTTATTACATGCAGTAATTTTACAGCACCTATAAAATATTAAAATGTTTAAATCTGGCAATGTGTTTAATTTATGCAGTCCATTATTCTTTTGTATTATTGGCTATAAAGGAAATAATAAATGTACATATGTTAACAGAATGTACTTTTTTTTACCATGGTACAAAAGCCATAGTGGGCCAAGGCCTCCTCACTGTTGAGGATTCATGATCAAACTCTGTTAGACAAACCACACTCGGTTGGACCCCTCTCGATGAGTGATCAGCCCAATGCAGAGACCTCTACCTGACAACACGCAACAATCACAAGAGATAGATATCCATGCCTCTGGTTGGATTTGAACCCACAATTCCAGCAAGCAAGTGGTCGCAGACCCATCCCCTAGAACGCACGGCCATTGGGATTGGCAAAATGTACATTACCAGTTTTAAATAGTTTAATGGTGCATACATATGTTTTAATAATGACTACACATAATGAATAAGTTAATGAATTAATTTCATGTAAACTGTGTAACCAGCCAAGTGTTCTGATTGCTATGAAGATGAAAATGCACTGAAACATTGAAGGCTAAAACAAAATAGGGGTTTTATGACTCTGTATAACTTTATTGCATCAATACAACAGCGAAATATATGACCTGAAAATGTATCAAAAATCTTTATACAATACAGCACGTACACAAAATTCATAAGCCTATCTTTTGCAATCCAACCTCATCAATAAAATGTTCCCTTCATCCCCTATAGTTGACATGCCACATTGTACAAAATGTCAGGCAGTATCACCAGTATCCACCTCTTTATGATTAACGTTCACAATTTTAAGAACTAATGACAATAAACTCCAGAAGTTTCATGTAATTTCTTTAAAATCAATTTTAATACTCTCCCACTGACACCAAGGTCTTCCAAGTGGTCTCTTTCCTTGAGGTTTCCCTAACAAAACACTGTATGTGTTTCTCTTCCCCCATTCATGCCACATACCCAGCCCATCTCTCTCCTTGATTTTATTCTATTTTACTAGTATAAATGACTTTAAAAGTTAAAAATATGTACGTTTATTTCTTGTAACTAAATGGACAGTCCTGGGGTAGAAACTGAATTGATGCAAACATATTGCAGTGCTATACTGGCATAAACACAGCAAACAAATGACATGACTTCTCAAGCTTGCTTGTTTGCTTGCTTGCTGTGTATATATAATAAATGTTACACTTACCCTCTGAATTAATTGTCTCTCCACGGTCAAACTCATAACCTGCCCATGTAGCATGTATCACATGACCTTCCAGAGATCCAATGAACATTTTGCATTTTGGGTAACTTTTTACTTCCTGCAATTCTGGAACATGCAAGAATTATTCATATGGTGTAAATTCAAGCTTCATAAATTCCATACAAGCTGTACTAATCAATGCAATTAATTCACTATTTTAAAACCTTAAAAATCTTGTATTTTCTCTCTGAACACGTCAAAACATTTCACAATGTATTTTAGTAGCAAGAAGTTACTCAGATGATTGTAATTATAAGGAGGGGAAAAATTTCTAAGATTCTGTATATTTATATCAGCATTGCAGGGGGATAAAATACATTTGTGCTGAAGCAGTGTTGCATCTCCTGGCTGAAGGACAAACATTAGAACAACTTAACTTCAGTATCTCTCAAACCAGGCATATCATTTATTACTTACATGAAATGTTGCTAATAGGCTAAGTTCTTTATGCACTGTGATGTATACTACAATAAAATATAACTGAAAAATATGATACAGTAGTTAGAATAATAGGAATATTATTTATGTATGTGCACACAGGCATGTGTTTGTGTACACATGCAAATGAACACAAACACACACACACACACGCACACAGACACACACAAAATGTTATAATGCTATCAAATTACTGTATTAGTACCTTACCTGGTTTGTAAGAAAGCCTCTCTGTTATACGGAGTTTCCTATCAAAGTCAGTTTGTGTCTGTAGAATGTACCTCAGCGGAAATGCTTCAACCGCTATCACTGACAGGGAAATGCGCCGTCTAGATACAGGATTTTCAGCAAACAACTGGAATGTAATGTTAATTAGTATATAACTGTAAATAACTGAACAATAACCTTAGAATACTGAGCTTATTTCTTGTGTAGTAAATAAATATGGTGTAAGTTTTCAGGCATTCACAGAGGTTGGTGATCACATGACGGTCTTATTATGAGTTTCTGCACAGTGTTATAGTTAATGTTCCAGTGTAATGGAGAGAAGTGCATATATACATATATATATACATTCCATGGTTCCATAAGTGTGTCATAAAGACAGCAGGCTGTGGAATTAGTCATAAATATAAATTATACAAATTTACAGTGTAAAATACCATAAACATTTTACAAAAACAGTATTATAAATCATCTTTATGCATAAAAAATTCTTCTATTGAATAAAAGGAGTGTGTATGTAAATATTTTCTTATGATTGCTTTAAATTTTGCCTTGTCATTCTTGAGGATTGCAAAACTAGGTGGCAAACTGTTGAAAATTTTTATGCCAGCATAAAATGTACTTTTCTGAAAACAAGATACAGGTGGACCCCTGTATCCACGGATCCAGTATCCGCGGTTTACCCCGGCCCGAAAAAAATTTGGAAAATTCAAGAAATAAACGGTTCTTAAGTTTCAAAACACGCATGAGAATGGGCCATAACATGGTGAAATCCAGCAGCCCAAACGCACCCAGTACTTGACTCATCTTCCTTTGTCCCCACACCCATGGTTCCCTGCAAACTTGCCACCATTCTGCTTCTAGCTTTCTCGCTGCTCGAATTAGTTGCCACATTATCACAGTGTTTGTGTTCAGAAAGCAACAAGAAGGATGGAGAAGTCGGTGAATACCCACAATAGGCTAAGATACTTTTAACAAATAAAATTTTCTTATTACACGTTATGTACAGGTATGTACGTATGATTTTCATTGTAAAATGTGTAACAATTACATGTTTTTTCATTGCTTATGTAGCACTTTGATGGAAAAGCATTATGTTTATTGTTCTGTCACCCCTTGAAACTGTACATGATAATGTACAATACAGGTACTCTATTTTTTTATTGCTCTATCATCCCTTGAGGATTAAGTGAAACTGTCAGAATCCCTTACTTTCATACATACGAGAGAGACAGAAAATACACTGTAAATGTACAATGTAGTGTACAGTACACTTTATTATTACTTTATTTAATGTTGGTAATGTCTTACTGTGCACAATTTATCAGTTAAACTTTACGATATTTATGTATGTCACACTGTATTACATTATACACAGCATTCAGCATTATCCGTGATTTCACGTAACTGCGGTAGGTCTTGGAACATATTACCCGTGGATATGGGGGTCTGCCTGTAGTTTGGCATTTGATTTATGAAGATGACACTTATTCCTTGTATTAATATTGTGTATAGAAGAATTTGTTTGAAAAATTTCCTGATTATTGATAATGAAGCTCATTAATGAAAGTATATAGTGGCATGTATCAGGTAGAATCTCTAATTGTTTAAACAGACTTCTACAACAGGTTCTGGGCTGTGTACCAGCTATAATTCTGACAATTTTATTTTGTAAAGAGAAAATCTTCCCATTGTTGGAAGAGTCACACTCAAAGTTTTTTCCACATTTTAAAATAGAATGAAATTATGCATTGTAAATTGATTTGAGAGTGTTAATGTCACTGATACCGACCATCAACCTAAGGGCATAACATGCTGCATTTAACTTAGGAATCATTTGTCCAGTGTGGTTCTTCTAGGTTATGTGGTTATCAATTTGTAAACCAAGAAATTTTGTATTCACTTACTGTTCTATATATCTTCTTTTATAACCCAAATGTAATGTACAATGTGCTGAATTCTCACTTATGAATTTCATTATATTCATTTTATCTAAATTTAGAACTAAATTATTAGCAGTAAACCTTTAATCATACAAGAGAGAACTAACCTGTCTTCGAAAAATTTGCTTGAAATTATGACACTAGTTTTGTCAGCAAATAATATTGGTTCTAATACAAATTTATTTTCAGGGGAAGGTCATTTATATATATATATATTATGAACAACAGAGACCCTAGAATTGATCCTTGGTGAACCCCAAACAGAGAAAACATTTTGAGTTGAAATAGGTGATTTTAATGCATCCATTTACTCTGAGTGAATGTGTTTAGGCGGATGCTGAAGTGCTATGTAGGAAAACATTTTGTCAGTTATGTAGTATAGTTTGAGCTACTCTGGCCAATAAAAGCTCTGAAAGGTGAGGGAATAATGTTGTCCCAAGCCAATGGGAGTTCAGACTTCAAGAATGGCCCCGTTTCAAGCTTCACCAGTGGGATATGTAACTATCATGTGGAGAGTGACTGTGGTCTAATTTCTGTCTCCTGTTAAGCCATAATGAGCATGACTAAAAAAAAGTCACCCACACAAATGAGAATCATGCCCAGTGTAGACTAACAGCAGGCAGAGATTGGACCACAGTCACCACCCACATGATTTTCACACCCCTCACTGGTGAAGATTGAAAAAAGCTGCTCTTGAAATCTTAGCTCTCATTGGCTTGGGACAGTCCATTCACCTCTTCCCACCTTCTGGAGTTGTGATTGGCTGAACTATTGGAAACTGTCCTATATAACAGACCAAATCTTTTCCTCTGTATCGCTTCACCACCTACTTAAACTAAATGCCACAATGAGTATGGTGGCTGTACACTCCTCTGCAACATCAGAATATTCAACAAATACATGGTGCAGAAACTCAAAGGACAATCATCTGCAATTACTACAGTATTATTTTCTACACTAGTTTCACAAATGTTGGCACAGTACTGTAATGAAGGCCACGCCTGCACCCCTTTATATCAATTTCATCATTTACATGCTTATTCTAACATCTAAAACTTCAGACTCTCATATTAGTGACTATAAAAAAAATTGATGTCTTCCATGATGTGATGCTGTATTGTCTTGTACTAGGGTACCAACATTTCAGAGGAACATACTGCCTCCAGCATCAGGGTAGGTGTATGACAGAGGTAGCTTATTCCTCTGAAACTTTGGTACACACTTAGCAGGTACACGTACATGACGTACATGCAAGAACATAACAATATTCATCCTATAAGTTGCCTATACGGATGAAAAATCTTATCAAATTACCCAGAAATAATCAGTTTTAAGATTATTGTAAAGTTGAATGTTAAGAGTTAAAATCCATGAATATCTAATATACACATACACAACTCAAATTTAAATAGGACTATTAATTATGATGTTTCAGTGTTACTGTATAACAGTAAAGAACCTCAGACTCTTCTTCCAAAATTTATCAATCTATGAAAATCATTATCACTATGCCTTTTTTATGGCAGTAAGCAACAGTAGGAAACACTGGCACTTTATCTTTATGTATGGAAAGTAGCCTAGAAATAGACTCAATGTAATCAACTTTGGTCCAGCAGTACCCCCATAATATTTTTCCTGAGAAGGCACTGGTTATAATCAACTGCATGGTGGAGGGTCTTTCTACATGCATTAATGTGTGTTCAGACCACTTTTGCTTGGGTTTGAACTCATGTTCTGACCCATGGGTCTTACTAATTGTGGAGAGTTTCATGAGCCCAAGCCCAAGCCAAAGCAGCATGATCCACTGGAGATCTGGGCTTGAGCTCAATAAAGAGGCGGTATTTCAAAGATAGGCACCAGAAACAAGAAACAAGAGCATGAGTTGTCTGAATGAACTTCTAGGAGTCATTGAGCAGATGAGAAAGTTCCCACCTTTAATGGAACCTGGAGGTTTATAACTGTGTTCACAAGAGCACTAGTGCTGCTATGCAAGAAAGATCCTCAAATTCCTCACATCAAAGATAACAGACTACCTTGTTAAAGAAGTACTTAATTACCATCTCCACAACTTGATCAACACTTAGTATCAATTAATTGGACTATGCACAGCTACATGTTTCACCAAAATGTTAATCTTCAGGCCATCTGGCATTACACAAATGTAATCAAACTGTCATTACATAAAACTGTGCCATTGGCACACTGTACTCCCAGATGATGGTATAATTTTACTGAAAGATGTCAGAGTAATGTCTTGACTGTTTATTTGTTGTGATGCATTAGTTGGAACAATAAAAGAAAAACTGTGCCATCAGTTTAAGATCTTAATCTTATATTCTTTAGTACACAATAGTTTCAATGTTAAAAAATTGATGTTCAAAAATAATGTACACAGTGAAAATGTTCCCAGTAAATATCTTAACTCTGGTGATGAGCATTCTATTACATAGAATTTGTAGTTGTGTATGCTCGCTGTTATTAACCCTTTAAACGCCGAGTTAAATCCCATCTGCCATCTGCTGGCATTATTCGCTCACCATATTCTCCACATTAGCAGGTAGAGGGTTAATTAAGACAGAGATTCTATAAGCATATTTTTCTGATAATATGGAGTAACAATCATGACATGTCTTGAAATTCTGTTTACATATAGTACATTGTATTCAACTGGAAAGCAGCTTCTCCTTCCTGACCACATGCTGTCACCAATGGCAAGCCTTGCATCTGCCAAATTATTTCCAAGTGTTAATAAGGTTGAGGAGGTGGTAATTAAGTACTTCTTTAATATTATAGAACACAACGGGATGCAAAGCATTAAATTATGACTACCCTGTAACATGGTTTTAACAGTTCTATTCGTTTATATGACAAAACATCACAAGCTGTAAATTTATGCTGCGTTTTCCTCTTTGGTTTTTTTTTGTGGGGCCTTCTGTTCCATTGTGCATTAAGATCCCAGATGAAGACTGACCCATCTTCTGAGCAAGTAACGAACTGTAATGCTGTTGAATGAAACGATTTCAGTTCTTGGTACCTGCCAAGATGAGAGATCTGAAAGGAAGGAATAGTATACACACAGTCTTAGTTAACCCACATGAAAAGCATATTTAACTCCTGAAGAGGAACTGTTTCTTCAAAGGTGTTGCAAAATTCCATTAAAAAAAAAGTGGCTTTCTTATTTTTTTTCTACGCGTGAAAAAGATGGGTAACATTTATTTCCTTACTCAGCAAGTAGCAGCAGCTCAACCTACAACAGGGTACTGGAACTAAGTAAAATGTGCATTATTCATTTTCAGGACTGCTTGTAATGATATGTTGCATATAAATTTCCTTCAAATAGATATACTCACATGGTAGTAGTTCTATTGGTCCATGTACATTTAAAAAGCAAATCAATAAAAGGTTCTGCACAATTTTGAGGCTATTTTCTTAGAACAGCTTCTTTATAGTATTTTACTTATTTACTCATTTCATTTCATCTTTAAGACTAAGATGTTAAGCTAACAAAATTTACATATTTATAAGTACTTATGTGGACTGCTGTAACACACAAAGAGACTTCTGAGATTCAGCACTGGAAATGACCAAGCCCCCTTCCCCATTGCCACAGCAACTGAGCCCTCATAGCAGTTCAATATGGGATCCAGGAGAGTTCAGTCAAAATAACAAATTAGTTGCAGGATAGATAACTCAGCAACTGTAGTTTAATTCCAAGCAGTGGCAGGAGAATCTTGCGGTACTTCAAAGCATCCAGACCAGACCAGGCACCTTCAAGCAGCCTACTAAATGGGTAACGAGAGCTCTTTCCCCAAGGGTGAAGTTGACAACGTACCTCCATCTAGCATCGAGGGTATGCAGCTGTATTTCCATTCCCCTATAGGTCTTTGTGGTGTGCTGCTTAACTAAGCACGGGGAAAAATATACATTTTATGGGCAAAATATAACAGCAGAATGCTGTTAGGAAGTTGTGAATCTCTTGGCTATAATGCAATGTTTTCATTAGCGTGTCACAATTCCATTCTCTTGGAATATAATGTTACATATACGTGTAATAGGATTGTGGTGTTTTGAGGCATTATAGAGTCCACACCTTATAGGGTTGAAATGTCCATTTTGACTCTTGGAGGCGAGGACACTTTTACTTAAAATGTCAGGATCTGATTAGCTAGTGACACACTGACATATCCCAAAAGAACAGAATTATCAGCTATACTGCTGCAAAAGTTCAAAACCCACAATAACATTACATATAGTCCAAGAATGTTCTTAATTTGTGTTATACCTCATAATACGGAGACAGCCATTTGATATCCTTTATGCAACTATGGGGAGAGAATTCCAGTGAAGATATTAACACCGGATTCACAAATCTATCAAATCTCTCACTGGTAGCAGGCCTGGCCCATCCCATTATGTCATACTAGAATCAGAGAAACAAGGAATTACAATAAAAGTAATGCAGATTTAATCTTTGGTGTTCTGTAACAGATGCTTTAGTCAAATTTTGTCACTTCAAACTTATGCCTGTTATAACACTTGTCATCTCTCTTCTGTATGGTGTTAAAGGCTTAAGTTTAGTCCTTAGAATGAAAAAATGGAAGTTACAAACATGGTACCTAGACTTTCAGTCAGAAAACAAGCCAATGCATTAATACTGAAATCTGTAACCTCTAAACACCCTTCATCCTGACTTTCGACTGAATTCTTCTTACCAGGAAACAAGAACTAAACTAAATGTATAGTAAATTAGCCATATAGACGCATCCAATACTCAGTATAAAAACAACTTATTCCAGGGAGCAGAGTCCTTTTTGAGAAGCTAATATTTTCTCAGCTATATAATAAATTCCCCATATTTATGGAAGCCGAAGGGTCATTACCATATTCAAAACACTCTACCATTGGTCCCTACCCTCAGGCAGATTCTGTAGACCCCTAATACAGTTTTCTTATGATACATTTTAATCTCACCACAATGACTGGTCCCAACTTTTTAGGAGCTACTGTCTCCCAATGGCCCACATACAGACACATTTCCTGTCCCAAATATGTACCACTATTATATAGTTCAGCTTACACTTCTACCTTGAAAATGGAGGCAGCAGGTTCTCCTACACACAGGTACCTTACAACAAGACTATGTAATGTCATATTCAAGAAAACAATACAGTAGATACTCCTTGTTTGTGGGTTCATACATCATAGCTTCACCTATTATTATTGTTGCAACCCTTATGCATTATAGTGTAGGTCCCTTCCTCATTTATTGCTGTGCTCAGGAGGCATGCACACTTACCAATGCAAGACGATATTTGAACTTGTCTAGTGACAGTGAAATATCCTGCTCAACTTTCTTCAGCCTATCACACAGATCCCACACTACAACCTGACCACTGCTGCAGCCACCAGCTAGTAGGTTCTCATTATATGGACAGAACTGCAACGCATGAACCTTGTGTGGACTTTTCAGTATTAACTGTGAAAGCAGAAATGGAATGATCATAGTTTTTCAGAGCACTATGACTATATGGAATCAAGTACAGTTACACTTTTATGACATTTCAGATTCTGATGACAGCAAATACTCAGATTATTGTCTTCTGGGATGTGACATCTTGTAGTTGGGCTGATAGCACCAACAATTTAGAGAAACCTGCTGATTCCATCTTGAGGGCACAGCATGGAGGCAGCAGTTTTCTCTACCTGTCTACTGAACTACATGCCATCAGAAATGAGGACACCAGAATCAGAAATAACTTTCATGTACATATCCTATAATCACTTCCATTGTGACCAATGTAAGCTGTCATTGTTCTTACATACTAAAATGATTTGCATATGATGAAGGTGAATGGTCAGTTTCATACTGTTACCACTTTATCTTCACTGTAATAGCTCATGATACCCATATTAAAGTGAGATGTCAGCTTTATAATGTGAACAATTTAATTCCAATGAAAAGCTCATAATATCCATTTGAAACTAAATGGTCAGCTTCAAACTGTGACCACCTTTCTCCAGCAAAACAGCCCATGAAATCCACTTGAAGGTGAGTGGCCATCTTCAAACTGTGACCACTTTACCTTCAGTGAAATAGCTCATTAAGGTGAGTGATCAGCTTCATACTGTGACCCCTTTAACTCCACTGAAACAGCTCATGATATCAATTCCACAGTAGGCTGGATAGTTTCCAGAGTTCGTCTGGATCTGTAGAAGCTTGAGAAGTTCCTGTTCAGGCCAGAATTAAACCCTTGTCATCTAGTGCACAGCCAGTCATTACAAAGACCAAGCTCACAATTTATAAATAATGTTACATTAATTGCTTTAAATAAATTTAGTTAAATTTTCTGAAAGTCACTATTTTCATACTTCCTCCTGAGTCCCCCTTCATCTGCCACTATAGTTGCTGAGATTGTTTTGTCTACCTCCACGTGTTTCCGGCTAGGTCTCAGAGGTAGTTATATAGGGCAATATTGCAAAGGAATGCAACAGTCTGTAATAAAGAGATAAGGAAAAGGACGGGGGAAAGAAGAAAAAGAGGAGGATTTGAACAAAATGTGATATAAATTCTGTATCAACTGTAGAGGTTACTTAACTTTTAATGATAAAAGATGATGATGCTGCTTGAGGTCTTCACAGCAGTCCATATTAGTTGTAAATCTTTAGGGTGTTGTAACATGTTGAAAAGACAAACACTGTTCAATGTTTTCAAGGACCTACGGCCAACTTCTTTAGGGCTGAGAAATGAAAAAGCTGTGATAGACACACAGCTACATTATACATATTTTGTGGATCACAGTTAGTTAGTTTGTGGAAGCAGTTTGTCAAGAGTGTAGTACAAATTAAATATTTGATGGCAAATTGATCAACTAGTTTTACCACGTGAGATTTGGGTTTTAACAAGTGACACATAACATTAATCACTTCCTTTCTTGTTGAATGCTAATTAATATATCCAAAAATCTACATTCTTTTAAGTTTGCTATGCTTACTCTAGGATTCAGTGCATCCTTGAAGCTCCAGATAAGTACAGGGTCGACAGAGAATACATCCTGCAGAATTACATCAGCCTCATTCTCATCACTTTGCAGATGATGATCAATGTATGCACATGCCACAATACCTGCCAGAGATCATGCAAACATCCCTGTGGTGTTATACACAAATGTGCAAAGGTAAACTCAACTCAACATACATAGAACAAATAACTAACTTATTAAACTAAACTAAACTAAACTAAATAAACAGCAACAAAAATGTTCAAAGAACGTAAGTTTTAAAGTTAAGAGAAAGAACTACTAGCAACATGCAAAAAATAACAAACCATAAATGTATAAAAAATTATTGATAAATAATTTAGTATTGCAGAAAACAATGTTGCTATTCTTTAATCTTTCAGTTAAATGTCATACATTTGTGATGTGTGTGGTTTTAAGCAGTGTGTATTGCTTATTATTAAAATAAGTTAGGCACACAAGACACGACCTTATGTCAAGCCCACTGAGTTGTCTGAGTTTATTTCTAAATGGAAATAAACTAGATGTGTTAATAAGTAACAAAGAATTTCCACACACTTACAGGAAAAGAATTTAACTACAAGAATTCTTCACAGGTGGTTCTTTCAATTGATAATTTTCATAAGTCCAAACTCCAATTCCAAAATTTATCTTCTTTCAGAATAACAAAATCACTTAAACAACACAATTGGTAAGAGAGGTCTATACAATATTGCCACTCCAAATATTACTCTCCATAAGTACACCATATTAAATGACAGGCTTTTGAAGACTATATGAATTCATCATCTGTCACAAGCCATCTGCATTACAGAATGGCAGAATCTTCCTTGTTTCATTGAGTGGCTAGTATGCAGCTTGTTCTACTCTAATAGTGAAGTCTGTGTTGAAATACCATAGTTCTAAATGCCTGCAAAACTGAAGCCAGTCATTGACATGGGAAAATATGTTCTTCTTATTTGGAATGAAGAATACGAACCTCATAACTGCTGTAGGCATGGTTCTCATTGGTGGGCTACTAACAAGGGGTTATCTAAAACTAAGAGGGCTGCAGGGATTGGTAATCCCACTCCACTCACTGGCAGACCAAATAGGAATACTACAACTAGGTGACTTTTTATCACATCCCTGAATACACTTTATTACATGGAAAGCCTGCATCTTCTGGGGCATTCTATGAAGGCTATTGTGCTCAGGGAGGTGAAACAACAGACACCCAGAGAAGACTAAACCAAATGATTTTTAACTTCAAATACATCTGTGATTTTTAACCGCCTTTTGTTAGTTTTATTTAATACTATAAATCATATGGGTAATGCCAGTCATAGTTGGGGAATGACCAAACTACTGCCATTATTAAAATATGGAGAAAGTTTGTGCAAACAATTTCTGTCATGAAGGTTAGAGTCTTCTGGGATGCTATGTCATTGGGTGAATATATCCCAGTGTTTGGAAGACTCATGATGCCTTCAGCTTCAGGGTCTAGTGGTGCACGATGAAAAGCCTTGTAAAAAAGATATTCTTCTTGAACCACTAGACCATGAAAATAAAGGCAGTATGATCATTCAAAATGTTTGTAAATACTTGCTCAGTGACAAGGTGTCACAATGCAGAAGACTAAAGCTTCAGCAGCACTGCTCCTCAAATCAGACAATGCCTAGCATGCTTGGGAACAGCCCACTGTTCAATTACTGCACTGTTTTTAGGATAACAGTGAAGACACATACTGTTCAGTGCAGATGTCTCTTGACAGGCACACTAGTATTTCATAAAGCCAGAATGCACAGATATATCAAATGAGAAAAACAATGCAAAAGTGTTTATACGTAGGTGTATCAAAAAGTTCCCAGACTACTTCCACAGACCGCGAACAGATGGCACTACGTGAATGCATGCGCTATGATAGAGAGCTGGCAACGTCGCCACTCAGTGCGCCAAGTGGC
>Ga0123355_10006152_pt1 | contig 17714 bp, 16 predicted proteins | sample TergutEmb28metaG_3_FD_89872 | JGI IMG/M metagenome (GOLD analysis project Ga0123355, IMG submission 89872) | Embiratermes neotenicus P1 segment gut microbial communities from Petit-Saut dam, French Guiana - Emb289 P1 | ecosystem: Host-associated > Arthropoda: Insects > Digestive system > Gut ...
TTCAAAAGCGGTGCAAAGATACAGCTTTTTTACGAAGTTCCAAATATCAAACAAAAAAATCAATAGGTTTTTTTGAAAAAAATGTCGTATCTTTGCACCGAGTTAATAGGTTTTGGAGAAAAAGTAATTAAACTCTGTACTCTACACTCTAAAAAAGGGGCTGTTTGGTTTCGACAGCAGGTAGAAGAGGTAAGTAAGCATACCGAGCGTTGTGAAACCGGCTCGTAAATCTCGGAACACAACAATTTTAACTGGCGAAAATAATTACGCTCTTGCTGCTTAATCGAATCATAGTAGATTCAAGCTTAATTTCGGTGCAAGGCACTGAAACGAGACATTTCCCAAACGCCGTGGCTTCGAGGCGGTTTGAATCGGAAGTGCAGCTAAATCGAAGATAGTTTTGTACAGCCTCGTGTGCAAAATGAAAATTTAGAGGATAAGGTGCAGGTTGGTTGCTTCGGTCTTGCTTGCACACGAAAATTAAAGCGAAGATAAGTATGTAGAAAGCTTATTTGTTCCTTGTTTGGACGAGGGTTCGACTCCCTCCAGCTCCACAGAAAAACAAAAACACTTGAAATGCTAAGATTATGAAATTAAAAAACATTTTTTTAGCCGCTCTGATGTTTGCTACAACATTAGTGCAGGCGCAACTTGTTGGTAGAACAACGGCTGTTGTTATCTCTGAACATAACGAGGTTGCTAAGAAACCAAACCGCTTTGTACTTGGTGTTGAGTTCGGAAGCGATTTTATGACAGGCTCTTTTTTGAGTGATAAATGGGATGTTCGCCAAAATGTGAGTCATTTTGGTTGGTCGCACGGCGGTTCGCTTTTTGCCGATGCCAATTCGTTTTATTTCGGTATAAAACCCGAATTTATTTTTTGTAACGAAAGATGGAGCGTTGCCTCCGGATTACGTTATCGTTCGATGAACAATATGCTGAGACACAGCGGTTTTCAGACAAATTTTTTCTATTTGCGTTACGACGATAATTCTATGAATACAAAGTATGCGCGAGTAAGAGGCATTTCGGAAAATTACCAATTTCTTGGTATTCCACTGGAACTCAAATGGATTCCGTTTCGTTTTCCCAATCCGAATTTTAATGTTCACTTGATAGCCGGAACGGATGTTTATTTCCGATTGGATTCAAACGTAGAAATCGATTTTGTAAACGATTTTATGAAAGCGGAACAGGCGACAATTCTCGATTTTGTAGGCGTTGAAACCAACAGCATTTTTGCACGCGCATATTTCGGATTTGGTGCAAGTCATACGTTTGAAAATGGTATGAAATTGTCGGCAGATTTATTGTTCCCCACAATTTTGACAAAAAATAATTCAGCGTTAATGCAACTCGAAAATCACGTTGCACTTCAATTTTCGTTTCAATTTCCTTTGAGTAAATAATTTTAAAAAACAATCAGTATGAAAAAGCAAACTATATTTTCGATTTTTATATTCACGATTGCTTCGCTGTTTGTGTCGTGTTCTGATTATGCGGGCGACTTTGGTTTAACACAGTCTATATTTATCGAAGACCCTGAAAATCCGGGTTTACCCATCTATTCGGAATGGGGTTACAATACTTTTGGAGCATTTATCGACCGTCAGCCGTTTACTTCAACTCACAACCAAATGCCGGCAAAAATCGTTGTTTATCCTGATACGCTGAATTTGATTTTTACAGGTATAAGAAATGGAGTAAGAACTGTGATGACTTTCTCATTTATCGGTTATGCGCCTCAAACTTACTACGATTTAATCATACTTCACGGCGAAACGATAGACCTTACAAATCGTGCCAAAAGTATTATTACACTTGCGGAAGGTAATAACGAGCCGGTAGAACTTGCTCCTTTCAACGGACAATTTACTTTCAACCGTGTTCAAAATCTGTACGTTGACAAGGAATTATCAAACTCAATCATTTCGGGACGCTTCCGTTTCCAAACCCGATTTAGAAACGAATATATCACTATCGATAGAGGCAGATTTGACTTTACGATGGGTTTCGATAATTTTTATTATATCGCGAGGTAGATTTGAATTAGTTTAAATAATCAAAAAAGACTGTCTGTTTTTTTGACAGTCTTTTTTGATTTGGAATTCCACTAACAAAATCACATCACAAACAAACCATAAACCGCAATTCCCAAAACTGTGAACGCAACTACCCAAATCGGAAGGAAATTCTCTTGTTTTCGGCAAAAAGAAGTTTCTTGCGAAAAGTTTGTTTCGGGTTTTATTAAAAATATTTTGGGACGAAGTTTTTTCAGTAAGAAAATACAAACCAACGCTGCAAAAATACCTACAATCGCTCCGCCAATAAGGTCGCCGGGATAATGAACACCGAGATAGATGCGCGAATAAGCGTTTACAATCGCCCACGCGAAAAGTACCCAAGTATAAAGTTTATATCGGAAAAGCATCGAGCAAAAAAGTGCTAATCCAATGGAATTTGCTGCGTGTGCCGATACGAAACCAAGCCGTCCGCCACGAAGGTTATTTACGATATGTACCAAACCTTCTAACTCCGGCTCGTGCGAAGGGCGCGGACGTTCTATCCAAGACCTGATTACGTTTGCTGCAAGCTGGTCGGCAATGGTGATGCAGAGTGCTACGGCGAGTATTATCCAAATAGATTCTTTTTTCCAATTGCGAATAAATACATAGACAATTGCGGCATAAAATGGAATCCAAATCCATTTTCCGGTGTAAATATACATAAACTGGTCGAAAAATGCGGAATTAATTCCATTCAGAAAAAGAAAAATATTCGTGTCGAGCGTATTTAAAAAGTCAATCATAATTTTTTACCAGTTATTAGTTACAAGTTACGAGTCAGCCTGTTAGAATTCTTGTAACTCGTAACTAAAATCTATATATTTTCAATTTGTCGTCTTTCTACCCAGCCGATTCTGCCGTCGGCAATCATAATTTCCACCCAATCGCCGAGCGTGCTTACGACACGCACTTTTGTTCCTTCGCGCAGCTCAAACAAATGTGTTCCGCTTCGGTCGGGCGAACTTTTTACGGTAATTACGCCAATCATAACAATGGCTTCTTTGTGATTGAGAAACTGATTTTTGCGAACGGCAGAGATTGTGAGTGAACTTATACTGACTACCAAAATAGCAATTGCGAACGTAAAAGAAATTTTACGCAAAGCGCGCGACCTTCCAAATACAAACAGCAGAAATCCTATCAAACTGATTATAAATAAAATCCAACTGAAATAAAACCATTGATTTGAAGTAAAATCACTTATCAGTTTGTTAATCCACCGTTTTAAGAAAAATGGCTCCGGTGCAATAATATTGTCCAACACGCGTGCCTGCGCTAATTCCAAATTGTAGCGAGCATCAGCAAAACGCGGATTTAGACGAAGTGCGCGTTCGTAATTCAGAATGGAACGGGCAATTTCGTGCGCTCTGAAATAGGCATTTCCCAAATTGAAAAATAATTCGTGCGCAACGCCTTTTTCCAACAAAATTTGCTCGTACAAATGTGCTGCTTGCAAAAATTCACCTTGTGCGTACAATTCGTTTGCAAGTTGCAAAAGGTTGACATTTGTTTGATTAATTTCTTTTTCCTGTGCATAATCGTAAGCAATTTCCTCCTGCGCAAAGGCGAAAAAAAACGTGCCGAAAAAGAATATCGGGATAAAAATATTTTTGATATGAGTCATATAATTTCAGATTTTGGGCGAATTCAATTCGCCCTTACAGTTCACATTATTTTATTTTCTCCTCCAAATCGCTGATTACTCGCACTGTTTCGTCAAACAAATTGCCCATTTCTTGCTGACCTGAATTTGGTGCGTAACGTGCAAATTCGCAAGTGCTTAGAATATCCATAAGTTGTTTAATGTACGTTTCGTCAACTTGGCGCGATTTGAGTTCGGCTTCTACATTGTCTTTCGTGAGCGACGACAGCGGAATCGACATTTTATCGCTCAAATAATTCCAAACCGCTTTGAGAACTTCGTCGTAAAATTGGTCTTTTTTACCTTCGTTGAGCAATTTTTGTGCAAGTTTCAGGCGTTTACGCGCAATTTTATTTGCTTTTTTGTTTTTTACCAAACTTATATTTGCATTTTCTTTTGCCTGTTTACTCAAAAGAACGAAAGTGAGCAAAGTCAATACCAGCGGAATTAAAAACATCAGCCACGAAGTAAGCGAGCCGACTTTGGGCGTTTGCTCCTGCACGAAGGTAAAATCGTTCGTCCGTATGTGGCGAATGTCGCGCGCTAATTGCCTTACTTCCTCTCTGCCGAGAAAAGTTTCGGCAACGGTTGTCGGCGCAGTTGTTCCATCGCCTCGAAGTACGTTGATTGTGTATGCCGGCGTGCGAAGCGTTTTGTAAGTCCTTGTTTGCAAGTCGAAAAATGAAAATTCGACAGACGGAATTTCAAAGTCGCCCGAATGACGCGGAATGAACAAATATTCAACCGATTTCCGTCCGGTTACGCCCGACGGTGTCGGTCGAAAATCGTTTGTCACGCGCGGGTCAAAACGCTCGAAACTTTCGGGAAGTCGCACCGAAGGCGTTGCAATCATACGCATATTTCCTGTTCCTTCGATAGTGATATTCATTGTAATGGCTTCATTTACATTCACTTCTTGCGCCGAAATGCTTGAATTCATTCTGAAAATCCCAACCGTTCCGCCGAAACCTACCGGACGATTTGCTGTTGGAAGTTCATTAACCGTAATTCTCGCTCTCGGCGCGGTTACAGTGCGCTGAACGTTGGTGTGCGTATCAAAGAAACTATCAAAAATGCTTCGGCGAGGCGCGGTATTTTCTACGCGAATAACCACATCGAACTCGGCAGGGTCAATTTCAATTGTTCCTGCGCGTTGCGGATAAAGCACGGTCGAAAATAAATCGACTGTTGTATAATTTCGTCCTCTGAAATTTTCCAGCGTCGCTTGCGGTGTTATGTCGAGGTCGTTTCGCATAAAACCTCTGAAATTGGGCAAACTTCTCGCGCCGACATTGGTAATATTGAGCGAAGTGTACAGACGATAGGTGAGCAAAATGGCTTCTTGTTCGTAAGCGGTTGTTCTTGAAACGATTGTGCGAATAAACAAATTTTCGTCAGAAATTTCGTTTCTCGGCTGATTTTGCCGCGCTGCGCCTTGTTGTCCGCCTTGTTGCTGCTGCGCAGGTACTTGCGCATCGGCAGGAAGTACTTCAATTCTTAGTCCGGTAGAAGTATGTCGTTGTCCGCGAACTGTGATGCTTGCCGATGGAATCGTAAAAGTTCCAACACGTCGAGGCATCAGCGTGTAAGTGTATCGCACGGTAACGCTCGAACTGTGCTGACCGTTGATAATGCTTGTACTCGTTGAGTGCGAGGTGAAAGGACCTGCCAAAATCTCGAAATCGGCAATTTCGGGTGCTCGAAAATCACTTCCTTGCGTACTTGCAGTTACAACAAACGCAACTTGAAATGGTTGCCCCATTACAACTCTCTGCGGGCCGGTTGCTTGGAAATTCACTTGGTCGTTGGCTTTTGCTGTTCCTATCGAAAGTAGAAGCAAAGCAAAAATTGCTTTTAAAATGGTTGTATGTTTTGAAATTTTGTTCATAATATTTTATTGAAATTTCTACCAATCCTTCTCCACATTTCTCGAACCTCTCGGTCTTGGTCGGCGAACGTTTTCTTGTGTTCGACGTTCATCTTCTAATAAAGCGTTGAGAATTTGCTGTGCATTTTCTTGCGACATTATCGGGTCGTGCGGTTCGGGTTGATTTTGTTGCTGGTTTTGGTCTTCTTGCTGTTGTTCGCGTTCCTGTTGCTGTTCTTGATTTTGTCCGCCACCTTCGTTTTGTTCTTGATTTTGCAAAAGTTTTTGGGCAAAAGCCAAATTGTAGCGTGTTTCGTTATCGCGCGGATTATTTCTGAGCGATTCTTTGAAGGCTTCGATACTTTGAGCAATTTGTCCGGACATAAGTAAAGTATTTCCAATGTTGTGAAATGCGGCTGCTCGACGCTCGGCATCGTCTTGCGGTAAAAGTGCGAGTGCGTGACGATATTGGCGAAATGCTTCCTCGTATTTTTCTTGGCGAACAAGGGCATTTCCCAAATTGAAACTTGCTTCGAACGATTGTGGATTTGTTTCCAACGCGCGCCGAAAAGCGATTTCGGCATCAAGAAACTGCTCGTCTGCGTATAACCTGTTTCCGGTGCGAACATCGGCGTTTTCCTGTTGCGCTTGCACTGAAAACACCGTAAATAGAAGCGATAAAAATATCAATCCTCGAAATTTTATATTTAAAAATTTTCTAATCATAATCTTAAAAGTTTTTAGTTGTTGGTTTTCAGTCGTCTGCTCTGACAACCGACAACTAATTTCTGACAACTATTTACTCAACTTCTCTTTCAAATCAAAAATTTTTATTCGCGACAATCTTTTGTTTTTACGATAAAAAGTGAAAAAATCGAGTATCAGTAAAAATAATACCAAAAATGCAAACGACTGAAACTGCTCGTCGTGTTCGGTAAAAACTCTTGACGTGATTTCGGCTGTCGATAGCGTTTCGAGTTCGTTCGCAACAGCGCGCATTGCCATATTTGTGTTATCGGCACGAATGTAAATTCCTTGTCCTGCTCGTGCAATTTCGCGACCCATTTCTTCGTTCAAGTGTGTTACCACAACATTTCCACTTCTGTCTGTTCTGAAACTCATCGTTCCCGGAATTGGAATTGGCGCGCCTTGCGGAGTGCCGACACCGATAACATTAACGGTAATTCCGTTTTCAACTGCCAATCGCGCTGCTCCAATTGCATCGTCCTCGTGATTTTCGGCATCGGTAATGAGAATAATTGTGCGACCAATATCGCTCGCTTGTCCGAAAGAGCGAATTGCCAAATCAATGGCTGCTCCGATGGCTGTTCCTTGATTTGCAATCATTCCCGTGTTAATGGTTGAGAGAAACATTTTTGCCGAAACGTGGTCGACCGTAATCGGCAACTGCACAAAAGCGTCGCCTGCAAAGACAATCAAACCAACTCGGTCATTTCCCAAATTATCAATTAGTTGCGACATTATTTGTTTCGACCTTTCCAAACGGTTTGGGCGAACATCTTCTGCCAACATCGAATTTGAAACGTCAAGCGCAATCATCACTTCAATTCCTCTGCGTGTTGTAGTTTCCTCGCGCGAGCCGAATTGCGGTTGTGCCAACACAACAACTATGAAAATGAAAGCGGCTAATTGCAAATAAAATTTTACCATCGGGCGAAATTTCGACACGTTCGGCATCAGTTCGGCAAGTAATTCGGGATTTCCGAATTGCTTGATATTTTGTTTCCGTCTGAAATTGGAATAAAGAAACAATCCTATCAGTACCGGAACTAATATGAGTAAATACAAATAATCGGGTTGTGCAAATTTGAACATAATATCTTTTTTAATCCTTTGAGACCTAAAACACAGTAGGCACAATAGTCTTTTTAAAATTTTAGAATCTAAATAACACCGTTGGTGTCATTTAAAGACCACATTAGCATACTTTTATACCAGCTCTGTATTCTTTAAAAACAGTTTTTGCTGTTTTTAAAAACTGAAAAATATAGAAAAATATCTATTGTGTCTATTGTGTTTCAAAATTCAAACAATCTTTTACGGATTTGATTTTAAAAATGTATTTCGTAAAACTATTTCTATTGCCAGCAATAAAAATGCCAACAGCGCGAAAATATGATAAAACTCCTCTCTTTTGCTGAATTCGCTTACACTGATTTTTGAGGTTTCCAATTCGCTGATTTGTTCGTAAATTCTGCGAAGCGTTTCGCCATCGGTTGCTCGGAAATAAAGTCCGCCGGTCATTGCTGCAATTTCTTTCAACGGTGCTTCGTCAAAAGTATCATCTACATATTGATAACGCACTCCCAAAGGCGTGTGAAATCGCGCTCGAACTAAACCGTGCGAACCGACACCGATTGTATAAACGCGCACGCCCATCGTTTGCGCAATTTCACCTGCGGTAATCGGCATAATATCGCCGCGATTGTTGTCGCCGTCGGTAAGTAAAATCACTACTTTTGAAGTTGCGGGACCTTCCAGAACTCGTCCCACAGCGTTTGCCAAACCAAGTCCGATTGCCGTTCCGTCTTCAATCATATCAAAGGCTACGGCATCCAGCATATTGATTAAAACCGCGTGGTCGGTAGTCAAAGGAACTTGCGTAAAACTTTCGCCGGCAAAAATCACCAAACCGATATTATCATTCGGGCGACTTCGGATAAAATCGATAGTAAGCCGTTTTGCCGCTTCCAAGCGATTGGGAGTGAAATCGAGCAAACCCATCGAAGTAGAAACGTCCAGTGCAATCATAATATCGATGCCTTCGGTATTTTCGGTTCGCCAACTGTCGGCTTTTTGCGGTCGCGCTATTGCAATGACAATGAGCGAAATAGCAAACACGCGCAACACAAATGGCAAGTGACGCAAATGTACTTTCAGTGTTTTTGGATGCTTTTTCAATTCCTGATGCGACGATATTTGCAAACTCGCGTCGGATTTGTGCATTTCCCAAACATACCAAAATATGATTGGAATAAGCAACAGCAAAAAAAGTAAATATTCAGGATTGTGAAATGTCATATTTTTTGAATTTTAAATTTTGAGTTTTGAATTTTGAATTCCAGGCTTTCAAAAATTTAGAATTGAGTTTTTAACAGCATTGAATTCAAAATTCAAAGTTCAAAATTCAGAATTTAATTTTCAGTTTTTTCTTCCGTTTCAGTTTTTTCCTCCGGCTTCGTTTTCTCTACAAAGACGAAAGCATCTTTCAAACTCTTTTCACTTTCGTCGGGCAGAGGTTGCCATTTGGCAAACTTTACCAAATCGGAAGTTCGCAGTATATTTTGCAATTTCTCGTATGTTTCTTTTTTCTCGCGCCTCATATAACGCAAGGTGTCCAAAATTTCCTCCGAAGTCATTTCCATTGCGTTAATTTCAAACACTCGTTCGATATAAACGCGAATTACATCAGTCAACTCGGTGTAATATTCTTTCATACGTCCTTGTTGCCACATTTTTTCGTCTTTCACTTTGTTCAATCCGTTCAAAGCCTCAATATGTGGCGGAAGTTTCGGTTCGGTTTTTTCGATTGCAAAAACAGGTTTTTTCTGAATATATTTTCTGAAAAGAACGTACAAAATCAATCCCAAAACCGCCCAAATGAGCAATATCCAAAGTATTATTCGGATAATTCTGCCCCAATAAAACGGCAAACCGAACAGCGGTTTAATATCGGCAACTGCACCCGATTCTATGTCAATTTCAAACGGTTGCACCACTCTCAACGCCAGCGAGCGCGACCAAGTTGTGTCGCCGTCGGCAACAAACGGAAATGAGGGAATGTATAAAAGCGAGTCCTCAAAAAAAGTCGTCAGATAACGGTGTTGTACTTGCAAAAATCCGCTCGGTAAATGCACCGTGTCAATATTTACTCGCCCGATAATTTCCAATCCGCCGTGAATTGTATCCGAAAAAAGCGGAAACGCAACGTGCAAATCGGGCATTTGACTCACGGTAAACGAAAGGTGCGTTTGCTCGCCAATCCAAATAATGGTAGAGTCGATTTGCGCATCGATTGTTATTCGCTGTGCTTGCGCAGGAAGCAAAGTGAATAAAAACAGTATGCAAAAAATATTTTTAGAAAGAAATTTCATTTTTTATGTTTTTCCACAGGTTGAAACCTGTGGCGGTTGTAATATTTTTAGTTGCTTTTTCTTTTTACAGTATGTTTGAATTTCATTAATGCGAAATTTATTTCAATGCTTGTTTCGCTGTCGGTAGTCTGCAAACCATCGCCCAAAATTTCAGCAATTATTTCGCCGCCTTTTTGCATCAGTGTTTTTTGCGTAAATTCCTCGGACGTTTCGGAAAGTTCGGCAACGGTGCGCGAAAGTTCTCTGATTTTTGCAAAGGCTTCTACGATTGCAATCGTAGTTTGCGTGGCTTGCGGACTTTTTAGAATGGTTGCAAGCATATACAAACCTTTTTCGGTAAAGACTTTGGGCAATACTCGTGTTTTTGCTAAATTTGTGGTGGAATTTTTCCACCGCAAATCGGTAAATTCTTTATTATCAAGATTTAAAATATATCCTTCGGGGAACTTGTCGGGATTATTTTTAACAGCTTTGTTAATATCTCGTGTTTCTACGCCATACAATTTGGCTACATCACTATCCAAAAGTACTTTTTCATTTCGGATAGTGATAATTTTTTCTTTTACATCACTGAACTTTATAATATTCATATTTTATACTTTCGTAGGGGCGATTTTTTTTCGCCCTTTATCTTTTTGTCTTTTGTCTAAAAGTTTTTTTATCTCTGTTTAAACAAGCGTATCAATCCGCGCACATAATCTTCGGCGGTGGACATCGAAACCCAATCAACACCTGCTTTCGTAAAACTTTTTTGAAGTTCCAATTGCTTCTCGTTCCAATTGTTGCGATAGGCAGTGCGCAAACGGCGCTCCGAAGTATCGACCCAAATTCGTTCGCCTGTTTCGGCATCTTTTAACTTAATGAGTCCGACGTCGGGCAATTCCGTTTCGCGAATATCATATACTTGCATCGCGATAATATCGTGTTTTCTGTTGGCGATTTGCATTTCTTTGTCGAAATTTTCGTCGATAAAATCGGAAATCAAAAAAGCGGTCGAACGCTTCCGAATTACATTCGTGAAATAACGCAACGCTCCGGCAATATCGGTTTTGTTGCTTTCGGGTTGAAAGTCAATCATTTCACGAATAATGTGCAAAACGTGTTTACGTCCTTTTTGCGGCGGAATGAATTTTTCAATTTTGTCGGAAAAGAAAATTACGCCTACTTTATCGTTGTTTTGAATGGTAGAAAAAGCGAGTGTGGCGGCAACTTCGGTAAAAATATTTTTTTTCATTTTCGACACTGTACCAAAATCGCGGCTTCCCGAAACGTCAATCAACAACATAGCAGTCAGTTCGCGTTCTTCCTCAAACACTTTCACGTACGGTTGTCCCATTCGCGCGGTTACGTTCCAATCAATCGAACGAACTTCGTCGCCGTACTGATAAGCGCGCACTTCGGCAAAAGTCATACCCAAACCTTTGAAGGCAGAATGGTATTCGCCTGCAAAAATGTTTTGAGATAAACCTTTGGTTTTTATCTCAATCCGCCGTACTTGTTTTAATAATTCACTCGTTTCCATACTGCAAAAGTTTTCAGTTATCAGTTGTCAGTTTTCAGCGTGGGCGATTTTTTTCGCCCTTACAGGTTTTCAGTTTTTCAGAAAGTTTGTCTCTGACAACTGACAACCGACAACTGATAACTATCAAGGCACTTCTATTGCGTTCAAAATTTCGGTAATAATTTCGTCGGAAGTCATATTATTTGCTTCCGCTTCGTAACTCAAACCAACGCGGTGGCGCAACACATCGTAGCAAACAGCGCGAACATCTTCGGGAATTACATAACCGCGACGTTTGATAAATGCGTAAGCGCGAGCCGCCAACGCCAAATTTATCGAAGCACGAGGCGAGCCGCCGAAAGAAATCATATCTTTCAAATGTTCCAAACCGTAATCTTGTGGAAAGCGCGTAGCAAACACAATATCAATAATATAACGTTCAATTTTCTCGTCGATATAAACTTGTTGAACAACACTGCGCGCCTCAATAATATCTTTTGGCGAAAGCACCGGCGAAACACTCGGTTTTACCTTGTCGATATTTTGACGGATAATCAGTTTTTCCTCCTCTTTTTGCGGATAGTTGATAACCACTTTCAACATAAAACGGTCAACCTGCGCTTCGGGAAGCGGATAAGTTCCTTCTTGTTCTATCGGATTTTGAGTTGCCAGTACGAGGAAAGGCTCGTCCAATTTGTAGGTTTTTTCGCCAATGGTAACTTGGCGTTCCTGCATCGCTTCGAGCAAAGCACTTTGTACTTTTGCAGGTGCGCGGTTTATCTCGTCGGCAAGAATGAAATTAGCGAAAATAGGTCCTTTTTTAATTGTAAAATTCTCGTTTTTCTGACTGTAAATCATCGTACCTATCACATCGGCAGGAAGCAAATCGGGCGTAAACTGAATACGACTGAAATCTGCTTTTATCAAGTCCGACAATGTTTTAATTGCCAAAGTTTTAGCCAACCCCGGCACACCTTCGAGCAAAATGTGTCCGTCGGAGAGCAAACCGATTAAGAGCGAATCGACCAAATGTTTTTGACCGACAATGACTTTGTTCATTCCCATAACCAAAGCATCGACAAACGAACTTTGTTTTTCTATGCGCTCATTGAGTTCTCGAATATCAATTGATTGATTCATACTTATCTGCTGTAAAATAGTTTAATAATTTTAATTGTTTCGCTAATGCAAGCACAAATGTATAACTATTTTCAGATTCTAAAATCCTGGTTTAACAACAATTAATCTGATTTTAGATTATTAAGCAGAGAACTTGCCGATTTTCTTAAAATCGTGACAAAGAGTCGGATGTGTTTTTACAAATTAAGGTTAAAACAAAATGAATTGAAAATACGAAAGCACAAAAGGGCGAAACAATTTTTGGTTGCTTTCGCGCCTTTGTGCTTTCGACTTTTTCGTGCTGTTTTTTATCTCAAATACTTCTCGTGCAATCTCAAAGCAGCTTCGATACTGCGCGGATTGCTTGGGTCAATCAGCGTAGGATGCATTCTTGGGATTTTCACAATAGTTCCGGTTTGAACAACATTCGGATTGGTGATAATATCCCTGTTGGCTTCGAAAATATATACCCAAAAATGCGGCGAGCCGTAATATCTTTGAGATAAAAATGCCAAACGACTTCCGTAGTTAACTCTGACTTCGTCAAGAATTTCGCGATTGTTGAAACGGTCGTCGAAAATTCGGGTAAATTCGTCGGACGCTTCAGCATCTGTTGTTTCTTGAAAATCGGCAGTTTTTTTGTCCCCTCCGCAACAAGCAACGACTTCTTGCTGTTGTCCGAAAATGGTTTTATTTACCCAGTTTTGAGCAGGTGGGCAAAAAAAGTAAAAAGCCGCAGCAACTCCGAGCAGCAACAGTACTATCAGCAGAATCCACCAACTTGTTCTTCTTTTCTTTTCAGGCTCAAAATAAAATTCGGTTGTTTTTGTTTCATTTTCTTTCATAACTTCATCTTTTTCTATTACGTTAATATTGTGGTTGTTTTCTTTCGGAACAAAAACTTGCTCTTTAATTTCTTCTGCAATTTGTTTTTCTTCCTCTTTTTTTTCTTTCGGAACAAAAGTTTGTTCCACAGCATCAAGTTGCCGTATAATTTCATCTGCGGTAATTTCTTTTTGTTCTTCCTCTTTTTCGGGCGACATAGATTGAATTTCGGACAATAAACCTTTTATTTCGCCGGCTTGCTCTGCCAGCGAAGCCATCGGATTTATTGTTTCCGATTTTTCATCCGTTTCTTCCTCGTCCAAAACAACCGACTCCAAATGAGCAAAAGGTTTGTTTACCAATTCTTTCAAACTTTTTTCGGGTGTGAAAACAATTTTATAATGACCGTCTATCTCAATACTTTCGCCCGTTTGCACGTTCACGCTTCGGCGCGGAGCAACCCAGTTGAGTTTAAAAGTTCCGAGATTTTTAATTTTCACAAAATCATTCGTCAGCAAAGTTTCCTCAATCGTGGCGATGAAGGTTTTGAAAAATTCCTCTGCCTGCAATTTTGTCAAATCTGTTTTTACGGCGAGACTGTCGATAACGTCCTGCGCCGAAATTTTATCTTTATTCATACGGCAGTTGTTTTAATTTATCTTTCAAAATACTACTTTGTTTAAAGTTTACAACCAACTTCGGAGGAGTCAGCGTGCGTGCTTGCGTAACAGGATGCACCGAAATACGTTCCTCTTTTTTTCGCACTTCGAAATGCCCAAATCCTTGAAGACCAATAGAACCGCCTTCGGACAAATGTTCGGTGAAAACAGAAACGGTGCTTTCCAATAATTTTTCTGTTTCGAACTTTGGCAAATTAAGTTTTTCTGCCAAACTATCAATTAGTTCTTTGTGTTTCATAGCTACTTTTTTTGTTGTTACAAAGAAAGTCCAAAAGTAGAAATTAATTTTCTAATAAGCAAATAGTTAATTCTAAATTTTGAATTCTGAATTTTGAATTAGGCTAATGCTTGGCTCAAAAATAATTCAAAATTCAAAATTCAAAATTCAAAATTTTTTACAATCTCCGCGTCACTGCACTGCTGGTAAGTAGAAATTAATTTTCTAATAAGCAAATAGTTAATTCTAAATTTTGAATTTTGAATTCTGAATTTTGAATTGGCTAATGCTTGGCTCAAAAATAATTCAAAATTCAAAATTCAAAATTCAAAATTCAAAATTCAAAATTTTTTACAATCTCCGCGTCACTGCGCGTGTTGGTGCGCTTTCGTGATGAAAACGATTGACCGAAGTAACGACAAATGTATAATTGCCCGATAAATTTGCATCTATATCTCTCAAATTCACAAGATTACTGTGAGTGCGCGTCAGAATATTGGCAGGATTGTTCAAATCGCCCACTTCTCTGCCTCTGAACGCATATACAACATAGTAAGCAAGTTCGTAACCGACCGGTTGTTCGATTTTATCCCAAAAAAGAAAGGTGTTATTGCCATCTCTTATAATGCTGAAATTTTCCGGGGTTGTTGCCGGTTTGCCTTCGATGTTTCGATTTATGGGAATAAGTGCCGGATAACGGTAAAAATTGGCTTGTAAACTGTCGTTCAATCCGGCGATATTTGCCAAAAATCTGGTGGTGTTGAAATACATCACACCATCCACTTGCGGAAAATTTTTGTTCAAATGTAACTGACGTACAATTTCATTTCCGGTATTCCATTCTTCCGGTTGTCTTGGGTCGCCCATTTTGTAAACGCCCATTCCGATATACAAGTTTTTTCCGTAAGAATTTTCACTCCACCATTCTACCAACGTTTTGTAGTCGGCAGCCGGATGACCGATATGCCAATAAATTTGCGGAACAACGTAATCAATCCAACCTTTGCGAAGCCATTTGAGAATGTCGGCATACAAATCGTCGTAATTTTCGATGCCTGCTCTCGTGTTTGAGCCGCGCGGGTCGGAAGCGATATTGCGCCAAACGCCAAACGGACTGATGCCGAATTCAACCCAAGGTTTTACGGATTTGATTGTTTTCGACAATTCTTTAATTATCAAATCTACGTTGTTTCTGCGCCAAGCATCTATTTGGTTGGGTGCAAATCCGCGCGGATTGTTCTCGAAAGTTTTTTGGTCGTTCCAAACATCGTTGCGCACGGGATATTGATAAAAATAATCGTCGAAATGAATGGCGTCAATATCGTAACGCTGTACAATATCGCGAACAACTTTGTTCAAAAATGCGCGCGTTTCGTCCAATCCCGGGTCGAAATAGTAACGATTTCCGTATCTGATAAACATTTCGGGATGACGGAAAAATATGTGGTCGGGATGCATCTGTTCAGTGGCGTTGTTTCGAATCGTAACTCGATACGGATTGAGCCAGACGTGAACAGCCATAAAACGTTTCCGCGCTTCCTCGATAACAAATTGCAACGGGTCGTAAAATGGGTCGGGCGCAACTCCTTGCTGTCCTGTAACCCAATGCGACCAAGGCTCGTAGGGCGAAAAATAAAGCGCGTCGGCAGTTGGGCGAATTTGAAACACAATCGTATTGATGTTGTTTTTGGCAAATTCGTCCAAAATTCTAATCATATCGGCACGCTGTTCCTCAACACCGAGTCTGTTGCGATTAGGCCAATCGATATTGGCAACTGTTGCAATCCAAACGGCACGCATTTCGCGCTTCGGAGGATGCGAAAAAAGATTCGCGCTAATCAAAAGCGCACAAAAAAGTAAAAATGATTTACGCATAAAAAAGATTTATACCCCTAAATCCCCTAAAGGGGACTTTCAGACTATCTGAGGATTTTGTTTATAAATTAATAATTTTTCAAATTTTGTTTTTGAGCGAATTTTTTTCGCCCTTACAGTGTCCACTATCTTTTGCATTTCCCAAAAAGTCCCCTTTAGGGGATTTAGGGGTTTATTTCTCAAAACACAATTCTCCAAAAAACTCGGGACGATGAAAATTCGGAGTTTCTGTTTGTATCGGCGACCAACTTAAATAATGCGGTGATTCTGTTCCGTCGGCACATTTGTAAAAATTTCCGAGCAATTTATCGGGAATTTCGCCTTCGCCGAAACCGAGCAACGAAAATGGAATTTTCACCACCAAATCCCAAGTAAACATTCCTTCCATTTCTTTGAAAGCGCGCCGCGAAAGCGACGAATGACGTTCGATAAGTTTCATTTCGTCGGGCGAAAGCCGTTGAACATCCTCTTTTTTGCTTTTTCGTTGAGCGGCGAGGCAAGTGCCGATGCAATTGAATTCAAAATTGAAATAATATTCGCTATCGGTTTTTTTGCAGAAAAATTCGACACAACTATCCTCGTAAACAGGCTCTTGGTCGTTTACATAAATGGCGCGAAGCATACTTCCGTGTACATCGTACTTGATAAAAATGGCGTTGGACGAATAGCCGATATTGAAAGTCGTAATCGGGCGATAAGGAAATGTGTTTGCCCAATTCAGTTTATCGATAGCTTCGCGTTTGCCTTCACTTTCCAAAATATGTCCGGCAAATTCTATTTTTATATCATTCAGAGATTCGATATAGGGAATGATTACACGCTTCATAAATTTTGCTAACTGAATTAGCGTGCAATGTTAATCATTTTTTTGGAAAATAAAAAATTTGACTAATAAAAAAATTGCACATTAACATTTAGCATATTTGCACATTATTTGAAAAAATCACTATCTTTGCGTTCTTATATTCTTATGAAAATGATGAGGAAATTTTCTCGTACCATATTGCTCATATTGCTTTTTTCGTATGCTTGCAATCACGCTTTTGCAACCGAAACGCGGATAACTCAACTTTTTATTACCAACAACGGCAACGAGTATCGACATACTTTCTTGTATAACTCTTTCGGAGATGTTTTGCTCGAAACCAAATATTTGCAATCGGGCAACACTTGGTTGCGCCAAAGCCAAACAGAGTGGTTTTATACTTCCAATCTTTTAACTGCTCAGCAGCAGCGCGTATTTGAAAACGGCGCGTGGAGAAACACCGCATTGCTTGAAATTCGCTACAATTCTTTTGGCGAAAAAATAGAGGAAACAACTTTTCAGTACGTTTCGGGCGTGCGAATGCCGACGAGAAGGATTTTGTACGGATATTCAAACGGTCGTTTAGCCACTGTTAGCGAATTTACATATCCAAATAGTGTGGAACGACTTTCTATTGCGCATTCGTTTGTTTACGACAGAGGTCTTGTTGTTCGGCAAAATACGGAAGTTTATGATGCCGGAATTCTTGATTTTACGCTTGTTTCGCATTTCACTTACGATTCGAGTGACAGAATAGAAACACACGTTGTGAGAAAAAGAATTAACGATGTTTATCAGAATACGAATTCCACAACTTGGTTTTACAACGAAGCGGGACAACTTATTTCACAGCGTTCAAAAACGTGGAACGAGCGAGGTGCGTATTGGGAAAATTCGCAAAGAATTGATTTCGAGTACGATGCAAACGGAAACTTAATTGCCGAAAATTACCTGCAATGGAGCGGAATGCATTGGCAAAATATTTATCGTTACGAATATCAA
>Ga0123355_10006153_pt1 | contig 17713 bp, 13 predicted proteins | sample TergutEmb28metaG_3_FD_89872 | JGI IMG/M metagenome (GOLD analysis project Ga0123355, IMG submission 89872) | Embiratermes neotenicus P1 segment gut microbial communities from Petit-Saut dam, French Guiana - Emb289 P1 | ecosystem: Host-associated > Arthropoda: Insects > Digestive system > Gut ...
AATATAGGTACTGAATATTTTAAACATGGTATATACTCTCCGTTTTTTTCTCTTCAAAATGCAGTTTGTTTCATAATTCTAACGTATTTGGTTCCTGTTTTATTCACATTTTATATACAGGTTTTGCTAAAATTTAAAAAAATAATTCAGGCGCCAAAGGGTTAAGGTATGGTAGAGAGAACAGGACAGGTTAAGTCTGTGAACTAGGGTGCCAGGAACACTAAGATTGCACAGACTAGATAAAACCCTCCAATATCAGGGAACCCGCAATAGCAGGCAAACCTCTGGTTCCAGAAGTGCTAGATAAACAGCCTGAACTGTAAGATGTCTTTATACAAGTTGCCCTAAAAACAGTGCAGTTTCCTTTGAAGCTGAATGTCAACAAGCCAAAATGTGTGACCCTTTTACATGTACAACATTCAAGTGCCTACAATTTCCTGAATACATATAATTCAGGTACATATTCAATAGGCTTAGGACAATATATTCCCCTCACATGAAAGCTGTTTATTGTAAAGCACAAATATACTTCAAAATTTTGCAAACATAATTCAAGGATCATACATAACTGACTACTATTTGTCAATACTTCCCTCCATCTTCCACATTATACTCACAGCAGGCATTCAAAATACATGCAATAAGGGCACGCACACATTTGGGCTCCTCAGACAGAATAGATGCATGCATTGCACAGGCAGAAATGATTTTTTACATCGTTACTAATGTGGCACCACACACTGATCCATGCCGAATGCAATGACGTGAGCATTTTGTCTTAGATCCTATGTTAAGAATATTTCTCCATCTGGCATGAAATGCCAGGAAACAGGAAATAATCCAATGTTCATGTCTGTGCCTCCATTCACATTTTAATTCACTGACAGAAACACAAAGGAATGGATGGCCAGTCAGTTCTGTTGGTACAAAAATATGAAGAACTCTACAATTTCAAAAACCCTAACTACAGCAACCTCCAATGACGTGAAACTACCCGGGAAGAAGCCGGGCAACTAAAGAAACAAAAATTAAGTTTTAATACACTGCAGTTTACTACACCTCATACACACTTCATTACCATAACAAAACATAGTATAACACTCAAGCACAACATATGTATCACAAACAGTAGGCAATTTATTCATGCAAATATTTTTTCTCCTTCAGCATTTCTCAGTTGCCATTCTACATCACTTTTTGAGCCAGTACCTAATTTGCACTGCACTGATAGAGATGTTTCCACTAAATTTTTGTGATTCTTGCAAGCCTTTCGTATTGGAAACAAAAAAATTTAAATCACTTTGCCCAAAGGCAAATATAATCAGAAAACTATGTGAAGAGCAAACAGCAAATACAATGGACTGTATACTGTGTACCATGCATAATTTACTTAAGAAAAGACTTAGCTTATTAAAATTCTGATGGAGTCTTAAAACAGTCTTAAAACAGTGGCCTACTCCGCAATTTAACACTTTTCATCATCTACAACCATCTTATCACCACAATACACCCATTAAATATGTGCATAATGGAATGCTTTCATCTCATTTCACTTGATTCTTCACTTCCAGTGTACTGTTTTCCAGGAAGTATTTGTACTTTTCAGCAAAAATTTAGAAATAAGTGTTTAAAATTCCACCAACTAAATATTTCCCATACCTACCAACATCTACAGCAATAAACCTATAGTCTGCATCTATAAAAACCACAATGACATAACAGAAAAATTTATAACAAAGTTTGGTCTGCTGCATGGAGGTGCTTAAATTACTATATTTACCATTTCTGCCTCCTATGAATTTGGAGAATTTAATTTCTTATGATTTTTTCCTCTATTTCAGTCATTTTTATCAGGACATGGCATAACAATAGGCTGCATATTTTGCCAACGAGTTTCACAAGTGTAGTACGAGGCTTATTCAGAAAGTAAGTACTGTTTCGCTGTAAAAAAAAATTTAGTACGGTTTCATATAAAATTTTATTGTTATCAGATTCTACATTCTTCAAACTATTTTTCCACATATTTGCCGCCGTTACTGAGACGCTTATCATAGCGAGGCACAAGTTTTTGTATACCTTCCTCATAAAACGCGGCCGCGTGTGATGTTAGCAACTACTGACATCATAGAGTCCTTGAAATCTGAGGAAAGTGCAGGGACATATCAGAAACTGTGAAACGTCTGTTGTCACACACTCTTTCGTTGACCTTACACACCAAATCATCATTCACCAAAGATGGACGACCACTTCGCGACTCATCGTGCACGTTCTCTGGTCCTTCATTGAACATCTGACCCATTTCCTAACCATGCCAACACTCATCCCATTGTCACCATACACTTGACAGATCTGGTGATGAATCTCACTTGGTAGCACATTCCTAGCATTCAAAAAACGAATTACAAACCATATTTCACAGTCGGCGGCCACTTCAATTGTCTTAAACATGTTTAACGCACAGAAACAAACATAAACGTAACACAAACTTCACGAAATGGCATCTGTGGATTCTCAACTGATAGCGGAAGTCACTGCACATGCGCAAAGTGACAGTCTCGAGGATGCGCGAGAAATATGCACAGACGGTACTTACTTTCCGAATAACCTACGCATATTACTTGTCACAACATAGCTGTTCTCTAAACATGAGGGACTGGAACAAGTTCCTCACATACAAAAAATACACACATGAACAAGAGAAATACATGCATAATAAACATCCTTGAACATGACGTAATTGTACAGTATGCTGCACTGAATGGTTTGCATTTTTATTTCAGGTCACTTGTGTAGGGACACAGTAGAAGCAACTGCATGGGAATCACTGTAAAGCTTGGAGGGAGGGGGGCAAAATTTGCATCACAAAGGCTCCAAGATATGAAAAATAACTAAGTTGCTTAGTTACCTTTTCCATAAAGGGACATGGCATTCAAACATTTCTCCCTCTTCAGGGTTATGAAAAAAAACACAACAATGGCCACACAGATGACAAAGGCACAAGCATACAATTTTGATAAAAGACATACAAACGCGGTTGATACTACAGTACATTCACCATTTCATGCATCCATTGATAGGGTACAAAAAAGTGAAGAACTCATACAACCAAAGAACCGTCTGTGGGATCCTAACTTCAACAATACTTATTTCAATGAAGCAGAATCAGGCATATTCAGAAGACACATAAACTACATTTTATACAAGTATGGGACAAACTGAAGACATTTTCCTTTATAAGAACACAATGAATTTCAAGGAAACATATGTGATGGTAAATTCCGTTGAAAGGAAGACTGCTTTTATGAAATCTAAATATTCAGAAACTCCTAGTAACCATCATAATCCTGATAGTCATGGATGCCCAGCACAGGAAGCTGATAATTCAAGCTATTATTCTCACCATACTGTGCACCAACACAGGCAACAACTAAAATTAACCTTCTGACGCCTAACGATGACTATAGTGGTCGTACCGCACCGCTAACCTCTAAATGTTGCATTTTATATATTTATTCAACAAACATAGGTACTGAATATTTTAAACACGGTATATACTCTCCGGTTATTCCTCTTCAAAATGCAGTTTGTTTCATAAATCTAACGTATTTGGTTCCTTTATTATTCACATTTTATATACAAGGTGTGCTAAAATTTAAAAAATAATTCCGGCGCCAAAAGGTTAATCTTCAATTCAAAAATAATATCTTAAGAATTATAGATCTACAGCTCACCATTTGTAAGAATTAAATTCATGGCATTATCGTCTGCTTCAGCTTGTTGCAGAACTGTACAAATTTCGGTCTATTCTCTTATTTTTTTTCTGAACGTTATGAGTCGAATTAATTTTGCCGAGACAGGAGACTTGATGAAATTTCCAGCTGAAATTATGAAACATGACCCAATGGATATTCGTGCATCTTCTCCCAATCCTCACACTATTAATCATCCACCTAAACACACCAGCACATCATTTCATCAGCAGGTGATGTTGATGAGTGGCCAGAATGACAGTCACCTTCCCACATCCCTTCACCACATTCAAAACATTTATACCATTCAAGAAACGTTAACTGTCTCAATGCCTATCGCCAAAAGCCATTTGCAACAAATGACTGTTGCTTTAACAGTGTTCTCAGTCCTGTAACACAATTTCACATAAACGTGCTCCTGTTATTTTTAAAAAATCGCCAATGCACATCTTCTTTCAACCGACCGTACTTTCAACAGGAAACATTTGCAGGATCTAGTCTACCAAGCCATGTGCCAGTATCACAATTCTAAACAGAAGTTTCGCATGGTGTGAAATTTTTCCGCAGACATCATGAGCCACAAACAATTTTGGGTGCTGGGTATTTGCTGCAATGTATGTTTCCATAATTAAAAGTAAACTATTTGCTTACTATCAGCAACTTTTATGCCAGTGGAATACACTACAGTAAACATACAACACATACCAGAATTACATACTTAGGGAAACAACTGTGGCACTGCCATGTGAACCGAAGATTTATAGATTCCATTTAGTCCTTCTGAACCAGTGTACAAAAGCATGTTACTATATGGCCATTTCATACTTGACAGATATTGACAGTAAAGTCTTACACTTATAGAAACTTGTATCACTCATCTGTACAGTACTCATTACAGCTCCCCAATTATGTTGTTTTTTCTGCTAGTTGTTAATAAAGTTTACAACTGCAGAAAACCCCCAATGTTTGAAGTGGCTGCCCGAACATAAAAGATTTAGAACTAACACGACATATCAAATCGCACCAATAAATAATACTGACTGATGGTAACAATCATGCTACTGGTAAAGAAACTCTGGGACTTATAGAATGTGGGCCACTTCTTTATGTGCTGGGCCAAGGATTCTCTGGAGGTTGATAGATACAATTCATACCACTTTATCGTGTCACACATATGACAAGAAAAAACATACAGTACCAAAGACAAAGATTTAATGAATTACAAAGTAACAATTACAAACTAATAAAAACAAAACATCTGCATTATTGGGAATCTGCTCATGAACAAAACCTATTAATATCCAAACATCACTGAAGAGTACAGAAATGGCATGTCTTGCACACATCATCACACAATGGGAGAATGGTACAGCTGTGCAGTTAGACAAGAAACTGCCAGTCCTTAAAATCCACCAGCACATTACAATAACCACACCAGCCAGCCATCAACCCCTATGATAAACCAGCTGAATCCAGTCATCCCCCCAGATCTTATCCAATGAAGATAAAATTCAACCCCACTCTTCCAAACAAAGCATTAACATTACAACAAATTAGTCAGGTAACAGAATTCACTAAATTCTAATATTATAACAATCAACAGCAGCGGTTGTTTACTGATGATGATGTCACACACAAAGGACAGTGAACAATGCTAACTCACTACAGAAAATGCATTTAATCACAGCCCACTGCAACTGAACAAAATGTAACTGTAATGAAAACTCTTTACCAAGCACCTTCATGACCGGTGCACACATATGCTGAACGGACAACATGCCATCAACATTTTGAGACAACTGTAATGCCATAGAACTGGAGAACGGAAATGATTTGATCATTTTGAACAGCATAACATTAAATTTGAAAACTGTGGCACAAAAAATGTATATTACCAGAGAAGCAACACTGTTCCAAGTAGTCTGTCCTGCTAAATGAAGTCTTACTCTAAAATTACTAATGCACAATAGTTGCACGCACACATGCTACCTCTCTCTCTCTCCTGCTGTCAGCTAAACGGCAGCAGGTCACTGCTTGAGAAAATTACACCTACAACTGTGTAATGGCAAGTATCCAACCAATGGTGAATAAATCACTGACTGCCTTTGTTCTTGATCATAAAACTAGCGCCAAACAATATCATCATCTACAAATCATACACACTCTAACAGGACCCATCCATAAAAAACAATACAAAGCACACACCAGGAACATCATTTTACACTGATTTTCTTCCTGCTATGGTGTATTACACTAATGTAACATGCATACACCATTAGCCCACCCACTCAACACCATGTACTAGGCGCATGTGACGCTTCATGTTACTCTTGCGGCTTAAAACCTGTGAGCAAATATAACAACGGGTTTCACCCAAATGAATGGCAGAGTGATACCACACTGAGTTTGCATGTTGAAATGTCTTGCCACACTGACCACAAGAAAATGGCTTGGCCCCTCCTACCACAGCTTGAGCAGTTCGCATGGCTGCAGCTGGCCATCGAGAGGACGGCATCTGCCTACTGCAAGCAGAGCCTTCAGACCTTCCACTGCCTACAAACAGGAGGGATGAAGATTAAGATCTACAAAACCATGAACATATGCTACATGAATATTAAGAGTAATTCATTCTGTACACGTTTTAATCTCATCTACACACATACCTTTCAACTACAGAATGCAGAATAAAACAACAGAATTGTACTTTTAATAACTGAAATTATTACTGACATAAATTTCATACCATTAAAACAAATTACCATACTAGGTATTTAAAGTCACTTAACGAGTTCACATAATCATAAATGTTCACAATCAGTTAAAATTTATACCACTGTTTTATAACAGACCATGTCCATTCGAATCGTAAATACAACTTCTACATCTTGGCAAAAATTACTCCAATTATTCTTTAAGCTGTAGTGCCAGTCTTTTTAGTGTTGATGCCATGGACCATAAGGATGTGTCTACGACAGTTGCCCTTGCGACTGAAGACCAAGGAGCAGACGTGACACCTGGTGGCCCCTATATGTATTGGCATGTGATGGTACAGAGAGTTACGGTGCTGGAAACACTTCCCACAGATGTCACACCTATGAACCAACGGTTTTCCCTCTTCCTTGACGGTGGTCCGAAAGTTGTATGGCTGCAGCAGTAGGGAGGATGTCTGGCCACTGGACACGCCTAAAAAACCAGGGCACAACTGTATCTTCCAGACAATTTTCAATATTCACGGCACACTTCCTAAGACATCAGTCCAAACACACAGAAACAAACAATGCAGACTTCCATCCACGTCTTCCCAACATACAGCAAATCCCTTCTGTACGTCAGGAATCTACTGTTGCTACACGCAAACTGCATATCACACCAACTATAGTCATCAACTACATGATCATTCACTCACCAGCATCAGTTGTGCTGTGAACATTAACAGTCAGTCATAAAAAAGTCCTCTTACATTCACACACGTTCAGCATGCATGCCAATGCCATGAATATGACGTAAATGTCGCTTCATGTTTCCTATACGACTAAGAACTAGTGAACAGATATGGCATGTTGTCTCGCCCATGTGCATGGCCATATGCAACTGACAGGATTTCTTGTGGCGGAAGAGCCTGCTGCAAACACCACAGCGGAATGCAGGGTTGGCCGCAACTGATGGCACCCTACTGCACCAGCTGCCTACAACAGGAGGGAATAACCACACTTTAGTAGCTCCAATACATCCTACAATTATCCCACTACCATAGAAAACCTTCCTAATTAGCACACTTCCACGTGTGATACATAAAACATAGGAAAAGGAGGAATATACAAATAGCTAACAGGGCCGAAAGTGCTCGTACTGATGACTAGGAGAAATGTTGTGTGAGACATGTTGGTTGACTGATTCCTGGCACAAGACTTACTTGTAAATTCAATTAATGGTACAACAGTATATTATCACAAGGGTAGAGGATGTAATGACAGTACGTAAAATTACTATGTTTCTACATACATAAAGCATTTATTCATTCTTTGTTAGTACAATAATCACCAGCATTATGAATGCTACGAGAACTTGAGGAGGGGGAAGAAAAAACATTTCAAAATTCACAACTACAATATCTAAACAAGCGTTAACAATTCCAAGTTTACTTTAAAGACACAGATGAATTATAACTTGGTAGACAAAAATAATTAAACCAATTATACAATTAAAACTGAGTAACCTACATTCCCTCCCACAGCTCAATCACAAAAACTGTAAGTACATTCCCAGTAAAAGTTAAATAACATACTTATCTACACACAAAAAACACACACACAAACACAAAGTGTGCACAGATGCCCCTCACCGCACACACACGCATACACAATCACATTCAATCTTGTACCAGAGCACAAATCCTGCCGCAGAAAAATGACCTCAAGCTAGTTTCATCCAGCTACATTCTTCAGGGCTCTTTTCCTTCAAACTCGACATTTCTTGAAACAGTTAACACCTGGTGCTGAACGTTCAATGAGATGCTCAAGCACCTGTGATGTATTTATGGCTGCTGTTATACAGCCCCCATGTAAATTCAGTCTGCTGCAAATCACTCAGAACATTTCCCCAAAAAATATTAAAAAACTGCCTCAGTGAATACACACAGGTATAAGAACGATGATTTGCTCTATCACTGCCACAACACAGATGGAGCAGGGATTTCCGGCTCAGAGTGATATTCCAGGAAGCATGGCATTCTGCATAAACTCACATCGCACTCCCTGCATTTGAAGCGAGTCTGCTTGTACGAACCTCTTGCTGTGGTACGGCCCTTGAACTTGCACAGGCGACACACTTTCCCATGAGCATCAGCCTTCATGAGGTGATGAGGGATTGTACCATCTTTCTTGCCAAATCCACATTTCCACTCTTCATAGCCTATGGGAGGAATCAACATATTTATATCACTCCCTGTGACTTGTGAGGATTATAAAATAGGAACACCGATTTTAAGGATTAGAAATTTAACTGCTCTAAAGACAATGATCCACAGTGATTTAACACGTAATTTATTCTAACAAAACTTAATTCAGACATGGGTAAAGTGACACCGTTTTTACACTTTCAATTACCCGATACTCTTATGGTATTTCGGCAAGTGTTCACGTTGAAGACCTTGTGAAGAATGTACATGGACTGACAGAACACCAGAAAACTTCTAACTTGCGTGAAACTGCCCACTCTTGCTGTCTACTGCAGAGTACAGCTCTGTTGCCACTCCCCCACATGCCACCATTATATGCAAAGGGACGACTGTAACTATTGTTAAGTCAAACACTAAGTGGAACCCCACTATACCTAGTAATCCTAAAATGTGGTATTCCGCTAGGACTCTTCCTAAATTATTTTACAAAACCATGAATGCTACATTATGCTGTGTTCATTTTTATGACCAGTATTTACACCCAACAAGATCACCAGTTGGCACTGTGCCTCACATCCCACACAGTTCAGTGCACTGAAGTGCATCAATTATTGCCATAAAAGATCAAATGTGAAGTTTTACAATTTCATAACCATTATTGATCAAATATTTCAGAATTATGCATACATTAATTTCCAATTTCAACACAATTACAGCCAACACAACTACATTTTTCCACAAAGAGAATTCCATAATGATAAATAACCTACAGAACACTCAGCAGGACCACAAATGGCTGAACCCACACCCAACTTTGATTCACACCACCCTGCCATGCATATCAACCCATATAACTTATTATTTCCCTGGATCCCATTATCACATCCAACATCATTCCACCCCAGCAGTGAAAGTTTAGAAACAATATGAATGACTTACTACTTGGAAACACTATGAGCTTATGGCTTTTGGTGGTAGGCCTTCTTCACAAATCCTACTGGCCTGTTGAGGTTCCCAGCTCCTCTCCACCACATATGTCCGGGGAGGCTGCCTGCTCTATAATGTGAACATGTATAACCCACCCCACTTTACGCTGGAAGACAGAGAAAGCACACAGATTCAAGTCCTCTGGGATATGATGCCCTTGCAATTGCACAATAAAAATTACGCACAAAGCACATGCCTACCACAGATCAGCAACCCAGCCCTCTCCAAAAAAAGTGCCAAAAACCAAACACACAATCAACATTCTTCTTCTTCTTCTTCTTCTTTGTGGTCTCCCCATATTTTTCATTGGCTGGTTCTCCCCATCCCTGTGAGGCATCATATCAAATCACACTGCCTGTAACTATGCAACTTGTGAACCATGCAAAGTTTTCACAAAATTTAATACATGATAATTTAGATATAAAGCCATTTCAATTATCAATAGGATTGAGCAATTTTAATCACTTTACATAAACACCAAAATGTGTTTCTGTATGTGCAGGTATTTGTATCCCTTCTCTGCATAAATGCTCGATTCCTATTTTGGCTGACTATACAGCTGATGCTTGGAAACAAGAAAACCATAGTTCTATACATTCAAATGTGCCAGTAGTTACACTACGCATTCATTTCCAAACTTGTTTCGTAATTTTTCCTTCCCTGTTTTTGTTCCTTTGAATCATACTTTCCTTCCTTTAAATTGAAAATACAGACTTATAAAGGTGTCTTTTAAGTTCAACGATTTTCATGAAACTAGAATATACGCATGCCATTAGAACCCATTATAATGCTGTACTTTTTAAAATTTTCTTCCAATCAGGAAAACATGGTAAATGTGGCACATGTGCCAACTTTTGAAGTACTTTAGTTCCATTCAGTATATAAGCATGCACTAGGGCATATTCAAGCAAATGACAAAATAAAACCACACATATAATTCTCATCCCAACATTCAGCTGTAGCATTAATACAGGAAAAAAACACCATCGATCACAACCCAGAGTGTTTATCATATATAAATATATATAAAAAATTTGCTTACAACATGTTTCAGCCAAAATGGGCCATCATCAACTGACACATAATATCAAAATACGCTAAAAAGAATTGTTTGAATTTATATGAGACCTTATTTTATAATTAATCACTCTGCAATAAAGGACAATTTAAGCATACATATAGGTATACGGTAATGTTGGATGGACAGCAGTTATGAGATTTTGTCTTTAAGCATTCTGTAGATCTGTTGATTAGATGAACGGTGTATTGGAGGAGGCTTGGGTTCTATACACTCTTAAAACAGAAATTAGCAGAGGGCTCTTCATTTGTGCACAGTATGCAGGTAAGATATGTGGTATTCAGCTGAAGTGATGACTTCGTTAATAAATATTCTCCATGCAGCTGGGGTTATATTTGAATTGTTGGTTCACAGGTCTTCCAGTTTTTGTAAGGTAGCCCGATCAGCTGAGAAATTTGTGTGTAGAGTGAGAATTATGAATGAACTGTATAGCCTAGTGCTAATTAATGCTATTATACAGACATCATTTATTACATGATAATGCCCCATTTTGGCTGAAACACATAGTACACAAAATTCCTATATATATAAAATAAACATTCTTAGTTGTAACTACTTTGTTTATTAATATAATTGCTGATAACCACAACAGAAAGAAAAAAGTTAAGACTCCAACTGTAGCAATGAAATCTTGACGCTTTTGTTGCGACATAATTCAATAAAATGTTCTCCAGCAGACAGACACGTCAAGGAGACCTTGCAATGATGCTGCTAGAATACTGGGAAAGCACATGCAACTGAACTCAAGACTTTACTGCACCAGTACTGCAGCAGTAACTAAAATCATATGTCCTGGCCATTTACAGTATAAAAAGAGTGACTACACTAACACTCTAGCCTACAAGATTTAATTACTGTATACAACATGCACAAAGTTACAGGAATTTGTGTATTCCTTCCAGTAGGACAGTTTATATTATGTTCCACCCACATTCTATTCTTCATGACTTCCCTATAAACCATTCTGGTTGCATTACTATGCCTTATGTTACAGTGTGTGTACTTCTGAGACACTATGAACTTTGGTTACTATGTGGGCTGTGCTGGCAAGATTCAGTTATCCTGGAGAAGGTAATATTCAGATAATTACAGGGCTTTCACAAAGAATACTTCTTATGGATAAAGTGCAATGAATTTCTGCAAGACCATCTGATGACAACTCTCATTAGGTGTCCAAAACACACTATGGTGAAAAGCGTGACCATGTAATGACTGCACACTGTGGACAGGTGTCACTTTTGAATATCTGAGTAATTGAAAAGGAAATGTCACGTCAAAATGCAGGAGCAGATTAAGTCACTACAATATACAGGTGCCCTTGGCTCACTTCACATAAAAGTTCAGTCTCTACTGACAAAGACAAATGGAATGAACACAATTTCTGTACCCATATTCAACTGAGGCAAGAGGTAATAGAAACCCAAGCAATTATTTGTGTGGTGTGATCCTGTATTTTCTGAATTATACTGACCCTCTGTAAAGTACCTCTGGTTTACAATTTGGATGTGATAGTGTGGCACAAAACTCTCACCTTCTGACCACACTTCAAATGACTTGGCACATTCTACTCGCCTCACAGATATGTCCTCAATACACAGAACCAAACATATTGTGGTCAGTTTGCAAACTGGCTGACAACCAATCATGTAACCAATTACACAATAAAAGAATGCTACAATGCAACTAACGATGATAATTACTATGTAACTGTAACAATCAAATATGCCTAATGGTTGTCTCAACTGTCACACATAATTAATAAAAGTACATAACTAGTACAGAGCGTCACTTAAGGAATAAACACAAATTCACATAATTTCCTTGAATACGCATAAGCCTCCTCTGTTATGCATCTGACTCAGTACACAGTTGCAAATGGTGCACTTGGATGTACTCTGGAGGAAAGCCTTAAGATCACAGCAAGAATTCTAGCGAAAGAAAGACTTTCCAAATATTTTACACACATATAAACCCATCTTGTATTCCAGTATCTTTGACTGTGGCTGGATCATGTCAAATAATGGCAGTTGCATCTGCAGCTCTCCAACATTTGTTCTGCCACCTCCTAAAAAAAGGAGGAAGAATGTGTACATCTTCAGAATATAGGGATCTAAAAGACTGAACCTTGAAACTAGTTTAGTATGCGTTATTTAGTTGACACACAGGCATTCGTACTATACGTGAAGATGCAAATGCAGGTTTGCTGAAGGCTCAAGCCTTCTAAATCCAAAACACTTGATTTTCACAACTCTTCTTTGTAACTAAAAACTATGGAACATTAGTGATAATGAACTTTAGCATGGCAAAAAATATATGCAAGTTTGCCTTCAAAATCCACTACTTTAATTTTCTTCACAGTATACATGTATATTCCATGAAAGTTCGTCTCAAAATTTTGGAAGTTTTGAGATGCAAATTTTTAAAAATGAAAATACATATTCAAACAAGAGAACATCAGACAAAAAATTCCCTTCACAAATCTTCTTTACAATGTCACATAAATGAAACAGTGATGCCTTCTTGTCGTCTTGCAGTTGGCTACTACATACATGTACCAGACACCAATGCGAACAGCTGCTGACCTTACATGCCCATTACACCATGAATGTGACGCAAGTGGCGTTTCATATTGCTCTTCTGGCCAAGAACTTGATGACAGATATGGCACTGTGTAGCACCCTCATGTTTGGCCATGTGATTGTACCGAGAGTTCCTGTGTTTGAAACACTTTCCGCACAGTTCACACACATAAGCACCTGCAACAGCAGTGCTCAGTGGTTGCTGGATGTGTCCATGCAACACATTCAATTGAGACTTGAAGGTCATGAGCTTATTCAGAACTTCTACCTCAGAATCCATGCCTGAGAAAGCAGGAAAACACATTATGAGTATAAATACAATGTAATGAATACATTAAATTGTCAGGTATGAAGTTCTCACAGTAGTGTCCATAAAGATTTAGCCACAATGCACACTCCGTAAACTTATAGTAAATTTGTAATTCACTATTCATGAAAATTCATCACTTGCTCCAAGAACAAATATATTCAATTTCTCCTACAGAGAATATACAAGATTAAAAAATGGAACTTTGTTATATTTCCTTCATGAAAGCATCAACTAAATCCATGCAGCAGTCTTTCTTCAGAAATTAACAGAAGTACTTGCACAGCTACTCAAACATTGCCCCAGGAAGCTTATTACTGTGGTACTGTGTACAAAGGCCTACACTCAAGCATGACAGTCTGCTGTACACTAGCTTGACAAACAACAAACAATAATAGCACAGTCTGCCAACAAACAAAATAAAAAACAGCAGTAATCTTACGTTTACCTACAAAAAATTTCATAGATACATTCAACGCATCTTCTTGAACAGTAATCAGTGACCAGATGCCTACAATTTACTTCATTGTTACACACTGTAATTACAGTTATGTAACTTTTATCTTCTTGACAGTCTGAAGAACAAAGTACAGGAAGTTGAAGTGGAAACCAAACCCAGAAGCATGACAAGCAATGGCTTTACAATTCCTCACAGTACACATGATGATACATGAACTATGCACATTACTGTAGATTATTTCCTAGGTCTTTGTAATCAAAACTATTCGTGTTGACATACGTCATATTCTCAATGGTTATGGCGCTATGGTGGTTTTTTATTTTCATAAATGAAGTACTGCAAACTGCAGTATCACTTGCACATCCATGCATTTCTTGCAATCCAACTTGCACAGCCAAGACATTTGTCACCACTGTTTAGAAGAGTATCCCTCCAATTATGACAAGTCAGTTCTATAAAGGTGGTAGGGGGTGGGGAGAGGGGAGGTAGAAGCAACACATTGTACAGTGCTGTACTGTCTTGGTGTATCCGTTATAATCCAGATTCCATTCACATTTCCTACTGCAAAGGACACCAAGCATGGTACATGTGTATGGTTACTGTGACCCTAAAGCAGTTCATTCCATAGCTGAATATTAGCAACATATTCCAAATCAGTGAATACCAACCCAAAAACTCTACTCAAGTTTATCAGACATTGCAAGATAATGACAACTGGCTCAACACAAATCGCTCTTTGCATCATTAAATCCTATTTACCGACAAAGAACATTTCAATTATAATACACACAGTTCTCCTGTGTGGTAAAATTAGAATACTAACACCACTACGGAGTGACTCTGAACTACATTTCATTGTCAATGTGTGGTGTGCAGTTTGGGATGTTCACCTGACTGGTCAATTCGTCTTAAAAGTATGTCTTAAAGGAGAGATACACCTACAATTTCTGCATGAGGAATTCCAACTTTTGGAGGACGTGTTTTTGAACAGACAAGGTTGTATGTGCATTCAATATGACAGAGATCTTCCTCATTTTTCTGTGAAGTTCGGAACCTCAGGAACAATCATTCCCATGGGTGATGGACGAGGCATGGCAGGCACAATTGGCTAGCCAGATCTCCAAACTTAAGACCACCAGATTACTGTGAATGGAAATGGATGAATGAAATGACCTACAACATGTAGTCTGAAACATGAGACACACTGCTCTGTCACATTTTGGACATGACACTCCATGTCAAGAACAGTCAACACCGAGGTCACAACCAAACAGGAAGATATAGTGCAGCTGAGGGCAGGATTCTTGAAAACCTGCTTTAAGCACAGGTCTGTGTAAATTAAAGGTAATTTCATGAAGTCAAAATTTAGACTTGAAATATACCAGGTAATGTGTTTATTAATTTACTGTATACTTTTTAAACAACCCCAAGCTTCTATTCTGTATCACTCGATCATAAAACCATGGCCACTCAAAATCAGAAACATGTTTTTGTCAACTTTTTAGATCACAAAGACTTAAGAAATTATCTCTTAAAGTTATGCCCACAACACATAAATCACTCTGTATAATATAATGTACTCAGCATTAGGGCAGGCATTGTAAATGACCTCCATCAACTCTCCTACATGCTGGACATCTGCAGATCAGAATATTAAATACAGTATGAAGTTGTCCAGGAACATTTGATGGATTAACGAGCCAAAAACATGACTGCATAATTCAGTAAAAAACCATTCACTTTATTGTAGATGCAGATCCCAGTGCAAGATATTTGTTAAATCTTCTACAATGGTTTATCCAAAATCCCAAGTGATGACAGTCAAGGACAGAAACCATGCATGAGACCTTAAGAATAGTTCCCACAACCTGTTCCTATGCTTGCTCAAATCACAAAACTCATTCTATCATACACCAGCAAGCCAGCTTCCCGCATGCCTACCTACCACCTCAGTGTATGTCAAACACTATTATCAACTATGAAGATGATCTGAATATAATGACATGAGCTTCTTTAAGGACAAAATGACAACCTGACAAAAGTCTAAAGCAAGTAAAACACTGACATAAATCTGAGAAACTTGTTCCTAAACACATTAAAATGAACTGACTTAAATAAACAGCCTAACTTAAAAACATCCAATTTCAGTATTTTTTCATTTGCAGAATACTGTACTGCACTGTAGTAGGTACATCATGCCTTTCCCTCCCTGGCTATCACCACCACTTGACTCCTACACACCAACTTAATACTTCTGATGTTTAAATGTTTGTCTGTGGATCCTCTTAAATCATGCCCCCCCCCCCCCAAAAAGTCAAGGCAATAAAGTTAAAAGATACCCATGGCCCAATCCCTTTCCCACAAACTCAATGCAATTATTTTTTGGAATTCATATCTCATAATCATGAAATGACTGGCAAAATTTCAGGCTCCCACCTCTATTCCCTGATGAGTTATGGTTCCACAGAGAGCCTCAAACACCACTTTTTTACAGTACAGATTATATAAAGATATCACTGTATAACAACCTCTCTCAGAGGGAATGATGATAAAATCCCATGCAAGCACAACCTCAGCATTAAATGAAGGTCAGTCTCATATCTCAAAAGGAAAAAAAATGACTCGAAGTACCATTTGATTGATGATTAATGCCCGATAGTTCAACAGTTAGCACTTCTACTTCCCTTTCAGGCCATTCTATGTTGAAACATAAGACCAGAGCTGCCTACCCTAAGGATTACCACAGTTTTATTCAGTATTCCATATTACCTTGAATTAAATCAAGACCACTTCCTTAGAGGTTTGTTATTTGGGTGCATGTGAGGTAGGGTTACAAAAAGTGAGAGGGTTATGAAAAGTTTTGAATTGCGTTACATGACACTTAAGAAATAAAGAGTGATCAAAAAGTCTCTGTGCACCTGGCTTCTGTATTGTAATCATTAAGTGCACAAAGACTTTTTCATTACCCTATATATCAGACACTCAGTTTATGTACATACTTTGCCAGTTGAGAAATTCATTAAGTTTACTGGCACAAGAACAGTAGCAAAACACATTCCAGCAGCATAAATTGGAATTCAACACAATTATAAAACTGCTATTCAGATAGCTCACTCATGCAGAACATGTTCATTCTACACAACTCATACCTACTAAATATCTGTATTTTGGCTCCAAGTAGGAAGTGCTGAATATAAATACAGGATTTTCTACTCCCCACATCTAAGTACAGTGATACCTCGGCTAACGAAGATAATTCATTCCGGAATTACATTCGTTAGCCGAAACGTGATTTCCCGTAGGTTTCTAAAGAAAATTGTTTAATTCGTTCTGGATGCTGCTCACTATTTAAAGATAAGTTTTATAAAATAGCAAAAAGCACACTACAAAAGGGCAAAAACTCACCAAAGGCTGAGATGAACAGCTACCCAACTGGATGAAGGAGAATGGAAAGTACAATGAAAAACTGACCATCTTTACACTATTATACTGCAAATATATTATACAGTACACTTTATACTATTAAACTGAAAATATGTACACAATGTTTTTACTATTCTTCTTCCAAATTTTCAAAGTTTATTCAAGGTAAGTCTCCTCTTTTTCAGTAGCTGGCCTCTGTCTCTTTGCTAAAGGAGAAGTCAAAAATCTGTCCA
>Ga0123355_10006154_pt1 | contig 17713 bp, 23 predicted proteins | sample TergutEmb28metaG_3_FD_89872 | JGI IMG/M metagenome (GOLD analysis project Ga0123355, IMG submission 89872) | Embiratermes neotenicus P1 segment gut microbial communities from Petit-Saut dam, French Guiana - Emb289 P1 | ecosystem: Host-associated > Arthropoda: Insects > Digestive system > Gut ...
AACTACTAGATACGATAAAGCACTATGCAAAACATTATAAAGTTAAATCAAGAAGTATTACTAAAAATATAGCAGACATGGTAATTGAACTTAGAGTGAAAGACGGAAGTGAACTGATTCAAAAGATTTCAGGGTATGAGTATATAACATCAGCATCTTTAATTACTCATGATGGAGAGACAACTTTCTAAAGAGAGATGGAAAAAATTTGAAACATAAAAATAGAAGGGAATGAGCAAAACATGATTAAAGTATTATCAATATTTGGGACAAGACCAGAAGCTATAAAAATGGCACCACTGGTGAAAGAATTGGAGGCAAGAGAGGGAATAGAAAGTACGGTTTGCGTTACAGCACAGCATAGGCAAATGTTAGATGCAGTTCTAGAAGTGTTTGATATAAAGCCAGAGTACGATTTGAATATTATGAAGCAGGGACAGACATTAACAGATATAACAGTCAGAGCACTAACAGGGCTTGGTGATATAATTGATGAAGTTAAACCAGATATAATGCTTGTACATGGAGATACTACTACAGCGTATGTAGGAGCAATGGCTGCTTTCTATAAGCAAGTGGCAATAGGACATGTGGAAGCTCGGACTTCGAACATATGACAAGTATTCTCCATACCCGGAGGAAATAAATAGACAACTTATAGACTGTATGGCAGATATGTATTTTGCCCCAACTGAAGATAGCAAGCAAAGTTTATTGAAAGAAAACAAGAATCCTGACAATATATATATTACAGGAAATACTGCAATAGATGCATTACATACTACGGTAAGTGAAAACTATAATCATCCGCTTTTTGACTGGATAGGAGATGATAAGTTAATATTATTGACAGCACATAGAAGAGAAAATATAGGGGAGCCTATGCGTAATTTCTTTAAAGCGATAAAGAGAATAACAGATGAATTTAATGATATAAAAATGATTTATCCTGTACACTTAAATCCAAAAGTTAGAGAGATTGCTGATGAAGTATTTGGAGATGATGAGAAGATAAAGCTAATAGAGCCTTTAGATGTTATAGATTTTCACAATTTCCTAAATAAAGCGCATGTTATTTTAACAGACAGTGGAGGAATTCAAGAAGAAGCACCTTCTCTAGGGAAACCAGTTGTAGTGCTGAGAGACACTACAGAAAGACCAGAAGGAATAAAAGCAGGAACATTAAAGCTGGCAGGAACAGAAGAGGAAGATGTTTATAGAATAACAAAAGAAATTTTAACAGATAAAAGTGTATATGAAAGCATGAGCAAAGCATCGAACCCTTACGGAGATGGGACAGCAAGCAAACAAATTGTAGATGCAATAATAGAGAACATGTAGAAGTGTATAAACTATAAAAAGAAGAGTATGAAATGATTTTTTTATCGGTCATACTCTTTTTATATTGTAAGGAATGTAACAATTGTATGACAGACAGATTACATTTTATTTAATTAAACCCTATTCCTTGACGGTTTTTTGGGCAATCATATATACTATAAGTACGAAAAATATCGAGAGAGGAAAACAAATGAAAAAGAATGTCATAAAAAAGTACATATCTATCGTATTGATCTTAACTCTGGGAATATATTCTTTCTTAGGGTTATTTGCGTTTGAACAAAATACAAGTGAAGCTAGCACGATGCAGCCAGCAAGAACTTCTACGAATATAGCGGGTATTGATGAAACTAGATATCCTGGGTATAGAGAGAGGATTCAAGCTTTACAAAACCAACATCCAAATTGGAATTTTGTGTTGTTTTATACAGGAATAGACTGGAATGAAGCGGTTACAGGACAACTTCAAGGACATGGAGCAACTCCTACATCTTTGTTTGAATTTTCAGCAGGTGTACGTGACGGAGACTGGCATTGCCATTTATGTGGCGTTCGTGGATTTGATACGGGGGTTCAAGTGGCAAGATGGCGTTGTGCTTCAAAAGAGGCGGTTGCATTTCAAATGGATCCAAGAAACTTTCTGACTTCTCAGCAGGTATTTCAATTTCAAAATATAGGACATGACCCTAGAGTAGATTGGACGGCTTTGCAGACGGCGGTGAGAGGTACGTTTTTATATAATTCATCGTTTATTAGTGCTATGCTAACTGTATCTCAAGAAAGAAATATTAATGCAATGTTTATTGCAGCAAGAATTATACAAGAACAAGGGGCGAATCCAGCTCCAGGGAGATCGCCGCTTAGTAGTGGAGAAGGATGGCATGGACAATATGTAGGTTATTTTAACTTTTTCAATATTGGAGCAACAGGGAACTCTGATAGCGAGGTAGTATTAAACGGACTAAGGCATGCAAGAAATATGCGGATGGAATACTCCAGAAAGATCAATTGCGGGAGGTATAAATTTTCTAGCAGCTAACTATGTAGCAGTAGGGCAAAACACAGCATATTTCCAAAAGTTTAATGTCGTAAATAGAAATGCATTATTCCGCAATCAATATATGCAAAATATAATGGCGGCTCAAAGTGAAGGCGGGCGCATGCGTAATATGTATAATAATGCTGGTATGTTAAATTCAAATTTAACGTTTGTGATACCAGTGTTTGAAAATATGCCAAGGAATCCAGCTCCAAGACCGAATGGGAATATTCCTGTTGTGACAAGACGATTTGATGAAGCAAGAGTAGATGTAAGTGGTACTTTAACACTACGAGCAGGGCCAAGAGTAGATAGTATATTACTTCAACAAATAAATAATGGAGCAAGAGTGGTAGTGTTAGAAAGAGCAGCGGTTAGATCGCATGATGGAATGTATTGGGATAGAGTAATAGCGTTTAGAGGAACTGCGGGACATACTGGATATATGGCGAGAGGACCAGCAAATGACCCAAATAGATTATGGATACAGACACATACATTAGGATCTGATACAACAATTAGAGGACAAAATAATAACAATGTAGTTACTGGACCAAACAATGATTTTAGAGTAGAAGGAAATCACTTCATTGCAGAACCAGGGACAACATTAAATGATATAAGAAATGCTGGACATACTATTATCTCTGCAACAAGAAATGGTGTAGATGTTAGTAACAATCCAAATCTTGGAACGGGAACGATAGTAACTACTAATAATGGTACATTTACAGTAGTTAAAATGGGAGATTTAGATGGAGATGGACGTGTTAATGCGGTGGATTTGTTGATGCTAGTAAGAACCATGGAAGGAAGGCATCAATTACATGGTGTTTATAATGAAGCGGCAAGAATTAATGGACAAGAGAGAATAACAGCAGTAGACTTGTTGATGATGGTAAGACATTTGGAGAGAAGAAACAATATATCTATATAGAGAGGAAATGTTTATAGTATGAGCAAAAAAGTAAAAATAATTTGCATATTTATAGTATGTATATCTGCAATATTTGGTATAGTTACGGTATCCAATGCAAGGAGTTCTAGTGTTAGTGCAACCACACCGACTGTAACTGTTCGGACAGGATATAACTGTCCATGTGAATGTAAGTGGGACAGCCTCATGGGAAATTGATGTGGCTCATTCTGGATTAGTTTTGAGCAGTGGAAGGACTAGAATAGTTGGGCACGAGCCACGAGGGGACAATATGTCTGGCACAGTTGAAACTCTTGTTTTTAGAGCTGATTCAGTAGGTACGTATACCATAAGTCTAAGTGGACTGTTAGTGAGTGAAGATTTTGCTAGTTCTCCAGCAGGAGGAAGTGTAACAGTTAATGTAACAGCTCCGGTACAGCAATCACCAGAGCAAAACCCTGCAAATGAACCTGGAAGAACAGAAGTGGAAGCACCTGTTAGATCAAGTAATAATAATGTGACAGGAATAACAGTAAGCATTGGGGAACTATACCCAGAGTTTAATAGAAATGTTATGGAATATACTTTACATGTAGGATATGAGGTAACATATGTTGATATTTCTGCAATGTTAGAAGATTCTAATGCGAGATATGAAGTAGAAGGTAATACAGAGTTGCAAGTAGGGGAAAACATAGCTACACTTACAGCAATAGCAGAAGATGGAACAAGAAGAGTGTACACAATAACAATTATAAGAGCGGATGAGGCTGTACTTAGACTAGCTAGCCTAACTGTAAATGGATTTAGCTTAACTCCAGCATTTCAACCAGATATACTTGAATATAGGCTAACATTGCCAGAATTCAGAGACTTTCTTGAAGTAATAGCGACAGCTGAGGATGAAGGAGTTACGATAGAAATAGTAGGTGCAACAAACCTTAGAATAGGTGAAAATATAATTATAATTATATTAACCTCAGAAGACGGTGAAGTAACAACAGAATACAGAATAATTGTTTATGTGCCAGAGCCGGTAATAGAACCAGGTTTTTTTGAAAGAATATTTGGTGGAATAACTACTGAGATATGGATGGTTACAGGAATAAGCATTTTAACATTGGCTACAATTATAATGTTGATAGTGGAAAAGTGTAAAGAAGGTAAGCCGAAGAGAGCTAGAGAATCTGAGGAGTTAGGAGAAGATATTGTAACAAACGATTATGTAGGAGAGATCAGCAGTGATAATAGTACTGGAGGAGTAGAGATAGAAATAGAAGCGGCAGAAACAAGAGCAGATAAGAAAAAGAAACAAGGGAAAAGATATATGTAATATGTAAATAAAACAAATGAAACCAGGATACTCTGAGAGTATCCTGGTTTTGCAAAAGCAATTGATTTCGTCCTATTCTCATCTGTCTTTTACACTTATGATTACAGAAGCGTTGTTGTGTTCTATTTCAACTCTGTCTATATTTTCTGGTATAAAGTCTCCATTTACCATTCTTCCTATTTCTGTATTTGTTACTATGAAAGTATTGTTTATACGCCCATCTCCGACTCTACTTGTTATTATTCTTATGTAAAACGTTTCTGCTAACCTTGAATCTTCTGATGGTGTTTCTGTTTGCTCTATACGGTATACAAATGTAGCTCCTTCTCTTGTTATTCGTATTGGTACTCCATTTATTGTTATTTCACCTGTTACCTCTCCATTTGCCATATTGTTTTCTGTTGTATGATACGTTACTATTGAAAGTTCTCGATTGTTGAGCGATGTTGATGATGTGTTTTCAATCTTCCAGGGACTATCAATTGTTCCATCTCTTCCTGATGTTCCTTCACTAACAAAGAAGCCTGTTCTTAGGGTAATTACAGGACGTATTTGGCTATTGTTTGGTTGTCCAATATAGCCATCTCTGTCTATCATCACCATAGAGCTGCTACTTGTTCTTGCTTCTCTTCCCCATACGCTTCCATTGCTTAGTATAATTCTATGTTGATGTGCACTCATTCCTCTAGTTGCTAAATGGTATGAAAAATGGTCTCCCGACAATCCAAAAACTAATTCGTCTCCTATTTGACTGCGGTCCTCCACACTCAATTCTCTAGAATTTTCAATAAACGGTCCTGAGACTGGACCTGGAGTTAATCCGTTTACAGAAGTATTGTCTGGCATTCTATATGCTGGTCCGACTGAATACTCTTGTGCTCATGTCTTCGTACCTTAATTTTCCTGTCCTACCTGTAATGCTTTCTATATCTTCAAAGTTCATGCTTCTTGCTATTTCTACGATTGGTGAATTATATAATTCATGAACAAATTCGTTTAATATTTCTTCAGAGTTATTATATCCGTAATGCTCCAAATAACATTAGCCAATCTGATGTTGGCTCACTGCTAATTAATGTTACTCTATTGTTTTCCAAACACATTATTCTCCACTGTAACTCTTCTGTTTCAAATGTTTGCTCTTGTACTCCCCAATAGTTAACAGTTCCTGAGAGTGTTGCAGGCACTGTATAGCTAGCTGAATTTGGAGTAAATTCTACAAAGTCTCCTATTTGCACCTCTCCAATTCTAGTCACTTCAAAAGTAGCCCTCTGTGTTGTTATTTTCTCACCTAATTCATCGGTTTTTCTGATAATCAAGTCGAAACTATCATCACCACAAAAGCAGTTGCCGCAATCTAAACATTCGTTACAATCTACACATAAAGCTCCTCCGCATATTTCTTTAGGGCACGCTTCTCTTTTAAGTAAATCCAAAATTATAGTGTTTCCATGTAGATATAGGCTTAGACGCCAGCGCTCAAACTCGTGGTCTTTATCTGCTGCTACAAACCTTCCATTTATCATCTCTCCGACTTCGATATGAGCTCCTAAACTTGAAATCCAACCGTTGCCTTCGTTTTGCAATCTATTTACTATTGTCTTTATATAAAGTGGTTCTTCCATTCTTTCATATCCTGCTGGAGTTTTCGCTTCTTCTATTCGATATATAATTTCTTCTCCTACTGTTATAAAACCAGTATCTATTCTTATTCTACCAGTTTTGCCCGTATCATACTTTACTGTCTCGTGAATTATTCCGTCTGTTACTCTTGCTACTTCAAATATAGCGTTATCGGATGTTATTATTTCGAAAAGTCCTTCTTCTCGTTCTTGTACTGGACGAACTCCTTGTACTGACAACGATATGTAAAGCTTCTCATTACTTGGAGTCTTTGCGTTTGTTTCATTTTCAAGAGCATTGTTCTCGTTACTTAATATTATTGTAGCTAATGCAATAGTACTAAAAAGCACAATGATGATTATTGCTATAATTAAAGTTATACGGGATATCTTTTTCGAGTTTTCACTTTTGCTCATCTCCATTTTCCTCCTATATTTGTCCTCAAAACTAATTCATACTATTAGTATAAGTTAGCTAGTGTTTATTGTAAATATATATCATCAAAACTTAACTGGTTTATAAGAAAAAAAGCAGATACGCTTTTGCATGTCTACTTTTCTAATTTATTTTTCATTTATTTTTCCGTTTCTTTATTATCGTCGATTGTTTTCCCTAGTTTTACTATATCTCTATATCCTATTGCTGCTACAGCAAGTACTATTAATCCAAAAGATAATGCTTTATATAAACCACTTTCTAATAGTATTATTGCAAACATACCGAAACTTGCACTAATAGCATAAAGAATGAGTACAGCTTGTTTTTGAGTATAACCTTGTTTAAGTATTCTATGATGAAGATGTCCTCTATCTCCTTGTAGTACTCCTTTAAAAGATCTAGTTTTGATAATTCTTCTGACTATTGCAAACCCAGTATCTGATAATGGTAGAGCTAGGATAATCAAAGGTGCAACTATAACAAAGGCTGTATAGGTCTTGGCTATTCCTAGTATTGAAATTATAGCTAGAGAATATCCTATGAAGTTTGAACCTGTATCTCCCAGGAATGTTTTTGCAGGGTTAAAATTAAATGGCATAAATCCAAGTAATGCTCCTGCTAATGCAGTAATCATAATAATAGATATAAGTGGTGAGTCATTCAATGCAAAGACTATAAGTAATGAAATACAAGAAATAACTCCTATACCTGATGAAAGTCCGTCTAACCCATCTATTAAATTGATTGCATTAATTATTCCGGACAATCCATACTATTGTGATTGCGAATGAAAGGAATCCATTTAGCACTGTTCCATCAATGTAAAAAGCTAAGATTTCGTCTATTCTAATGCCACCGAGAGTAGCGCAAACTGCTGCTAAAATTTGCCCCAATAATTTTACTAAAGGAGGTAGGCCTCTTTTGTCATCAATAAAAGCAAAGATACTTAATACTAGTGCACCTACAAAAAAGCCTAACAACTGAAAGTGGTGATTATAGTAATCTACGAGTGTCAAGCTTCCTTCGATACTCATCATAATGACAAGATAAGTGACAGAAACAGCGAAACCAGAAATTACTGCTAGTCCACCAAGTCTCGGCATAGCATCTGTATGAATTTTTCTATTGCTTTTTGGGATATCTAAAGCCCCAATTTTTCTTGCAAACCTTATAGTATATGGAGCTATAACATAAGCTGTAATAAAGGCTAACAAAAATGCAATTGCAATATCTCCCCACATGATAGTTTTCCTCATTTCTTATAAGTTGGCTGTATATTGCTTTGCTCTTACAGCCAACATAATTTTACATTAAAAAAGCTGATTAGTCAAGGAGAATCAAGCTTGTCAGGGCAAATCAGATAGGTTTTTAACTGTAATAACATATTGATTTATGATAGAATATATTATATATTAAAAAGATGAATAATATAGTAAAGGAAGGCGTTTTACATGGATAACAAAACAATAACAATTAAAAAAATTGTAGAAGTTTGTGGCGGAAAACTTATATCAGGAAATGAAAACATGGAGCCAAGTGGATATACGCAAGATACTAGAGCAGTGCAAGAAAACTATATGTATATTGGTATTAAAGGAGAAAACACAGATGGAAATGACTATATAGAGAAGGCCTTTGAGAATGGAGCTATGGGATGCATAATAGATAAATTACCAAATGAAGAAGTTTTCGAAAAACATAAAGGTAAAAACATAATACATGTAAATGATTCTATAGAAGCTATTCAAAAATTAGCTAAATACAAAAGAAGCTTGTATGATATGCCAGTAGTAGGGATTACAGGTAGTGTTGGCAAAACAAGTACAAAGGATATGATAGCAAGTGTATTGTCTAAAAAATATAATGTACTTAAAACGCAAGGCAACTATAATAATCATATAGGATTGCCGCTAACTTTATTAAATCTAAAACAAGATCATAATGCAGCAGTATTAGAAATGGGAATGAATCATGCTGGTGAAATTAGTGTGCTTACAGATATGGGGAGACCTACTATTTGTGTATATACTACTATAGGAACTGCGCATATAGGAAACCTTGGGTCAAGAGAAAATATATTAAAAGCGAAGTTAGAGATGTTAGAAGGCATAATAGGACAAAAAGAAGTAATAATTAATTATGATAATGACTTACTAAGTGACTGGAAAGATAAGCAAACGGAATATAGTGTAACTACATTTGGGATGGAAAGCAATAGTGACTATGTTGCATATAATATAGAGCCGCATACAGGCGGAAGCAAGTTCAATGTAGATATAGATAATGTTACATATGATGTGAGTGTAAATATAGCAGGAAAAGGATTTGTATATAACGGATTATCTGCTATTGCTGTAGGGAGAAGTCTTGGTATAGAAATGCAAGATATTTTGGACGGAGTAGCAAATTTTGATTTAACACCTAATAGAATGCATATTGAAGAGGTGCAAAGCAATGTAGCAGTAATTAATGATTGCTATAATGCAAGTAATGATTCGACGGCAGCAGCACTGGAAGTTTTAAAGAATTTAGCAGCTATGAGAAGAATAGCGGTACTTCGGAGATATGCGAGAACTTCGGAGAGTTCTCTAAGGATCTACATAGAGAAGTTGGAGAAGATGTTGTGCGAAACAAGATTGATATATTAGTAGCAGTAGGAGAAGAAGCAAAACATATTGCCGAAAGGGCGAGAGAGATGCGGAATGACAGATATATATGAGTGCGTAGATAACAAAGAAGCAATTCAGTTGTTACATGAAATGATCAAAGAAAATGATGCACTATTATTAAAAGCAGCAAATGGAATGAAGTTTATAGAAATTCTGGAGAGTTTGCGCAAATAAAATTTTGATGTTGGAAAAAATAGGAGGAAAAGTACGTGAATATAGTAGTTTTAGCTGGAGGATATGATCCAGAAAGAGATGTATCATTAAGCTCAGGAAGCTTAATTGCAAATACATTGATGAAAACAGGAAATAAAGTGTTGCTATTGGATTTGTATGAAGGAATTGATATTCCTGAAACGATAAAAGAAGGTTATGGAAGTCTTTTTAGAGATGATAAAGCGTATAGCCATGAAATAGCCGGAACAGAACCAGATTTAGAGATGCTTAAAAAAAGATGTAATAATGGTGATTCTTTTATTGGGAAGAACGTAATAGAATTATGCAAGTATGCAGATATTGTTTTTATAGCTTTACATCGGAGGAATGGGAGAAAACGGACAAATACAAGCAATGTTTGATATGATGCGGAATCAAATATACGGGTACAGGATATGTTGGTAGCCTTTTAGCAATGAATAAAGCAGTAACAAAAGAGATGCTTCTAAATGCAAATATTGTAACTGCAAAAGCGATGTGTTTCCATGCGGATACTGACTGTGCAGAAGACGTTCTTGAAAGAATTGGTGTTCCTTGTGTTGTAAAGCCATGCAGTGGTGGTTCAAGTGTAGGAGTATCTATTGTAAAGACGAGAGAAGAGCTAGAAAAAGCAATTAATATTGCGAGAAAATATGAGAATGATTTGCTTATAGAAAAATATATAGAGGGAAGAGAATTTTCTTCAGGGATATTGGACGGAAAAGCGTTACCACCGATAGAGATAATACCAAGAGAAGGATTTTTTGATTACAAGAATAAATATCAGGCAGGTGCTACAGAGGAAATCTGTCCAGCAAACTTATCTTTTGAAGAAACAGAGAAGATAAAAGAAATAGCACTAAAGGTGCATAGAGAATTAAAATTAGGTAGCTATGCAAGGATAGATTTTATTTATGATGGAAAAGATTTCCACTGCCTTGAGGCGAATACTTTGCCTGGAATGACTCCTGCAAGTTTGCTTCCAAAAGAAGCAAAAGCAGCAGGGATTTCATATGAAGAATTATGCAGTAAGATAATAGAGCTGGGACTTAAAAGATAGTATAGATGTAAGAGGGGATATAGAGTAGAAGTGGAATTAAAGCAAATTGAAGAAGATGTGAGAAATATATTATCTGAGAAAAGATATTATCATAGCAAATGTGTTATGGATGTATGTGAAGAACTCGCTCATATATATAATGTGGATGTGGATACTGCAAAAAGAGTGGGGATGGCTCATGATATTGCGAAAGAAATGTCTAAAGAAGAAAAACTTGAATATATAGAAAAAAATGCTATTTACGCAGATGAGATAGAGAGAGAAAATGCAGGATTACTACATGCGAAAATAGGAGCAGATATAGCGATTAAGAAATATGGATTTACTAAAGAGATGGGGAAAGCTATAGAAGCACATACAACGGGAAAACCTAATATGGGCATGTTATCAAAAATATTGTACATAGCAGATTGGACAGGCATTGATAGAGAAATTACGGACAGAGAAGAGATAAACGATTTAGCTAAAGTGAATATAGACGAGGCTATACTATACACTTTAGGGATAGAAATAAAGACACAAATAGAAGAGAATAAGCAAATACATATAGATAGTATTTTAGCAAGAAACTATTTATTACAAAGCAAGTGAGAGAAGGTTTTAGGAGGTGCTTAAATGAGGTTTATCCATGCTGCAGATATGCATTTTGATTCTCCATTTACAGTATTGAGTTCAAAAAATCTAGGAGATATACGAAGATTAGAACAAAGAAAGGTATTTAGCAAAATGATAGAGCATATCAAGCTAAACAAGATACCATTTCTTTTTATTTCAGGAGATTTATATGAACAAGAATATGTAAAGCAAAGTACCATAGAGTATATTAATGATCTATTTAAGACAATTCCAGATACAAAAATATTTATTTCTCCAGGAAATCATGACCCTTTCCTGAAAAACTCAGAGTATAGTACATTCGACTGGAACGAAAATGTATATATATTTAATAATGAAATAGGTATGCATGAATTCCCTGAAGCAGATATTTATGGTTTTGGTTTTACAGACTTCTATTGTACAGGATTTAATATAGAAGATATTCAAATAAAAGATAGAGAGAAAACAAATATATTAGTAGTGCACGGAGACCTAGATGCAAGTATAACTGTCGATATGCGGATACAATCCTCTAAGTCGTCAAAAATTAAAAGAAAAAGGATTTTCATATGTTGCACTTCGGACACATTCACAAACCAATATATGAGGGAGAAGACAATATAGTTTATCCAGGCTCAATGATTTCTTTTGGATTTGACGAACTCGGGGAACGTGGAGTTCTTGATGTAGAAATAATAGGGGGTAGACTCCAAAAAACATTTATTAAATTAGATGAAAGAGTTTTCGAAGAGATAAAGTTAGATGTTTCTGAGATGAACTCAGGAGAAGAATTAGTAGAGCAGATTAACAGCCTAGATTTGAACGATAGTACAATGTATAAGTTGATATTAACACGGGAACAAAGAGTTTGAGATTAATATTAATAAGATAGCAAAACTAGTGCTAAAAGAAAATGTAATTAAAGTAAAAGATGATACTAGATTGGATCAAGACATTAACAAACTAATTGGAGAAAAAAGCTTGAAGAGCTTTTTCGTAAAAGATATTTTGGAAAAGTATGAAACGAATGAGATTGACGAAGAAACAATGAAGAAAGTGATTGAGGTAGGTCTGGAAGTATTGTAAAGGGAATCTTGTGATGATGAGTGAGGTGAGATGTCAAATTGAAGATTAGAAATATAAAAATAAATGGATTTGGGAAACTAGAAAATAGAGAAATTGACTTAGGAAATCATGTTAATTTAGTTTATGGAAAAAATGAAGCAGGAAAAACTACTTTCCTAAAGTTCATACCGTCTATGTTTTTTGGGATATCAAAAAACAAGAAAGGGAAAGATATAGCAGATTTTGACAAATATACACCTTGGGGAAGTGATGAATTCTCAGGAAAGATATCCTATGAATTAGATAATGGCGACGTGTATGATGTTTTCAGAGATTTCAAAAAGAAATCTCCAGTTATATATAATGCAAGCAAAGACGATATCTCTAAACAGTTTAATATAGATAAAACTACTGGAAGTGAGTTCTTCTATGAGCAAACAGGAATAGATGAAGGACTGTGGACAAGTACTTCTTTAGTGGAGCAGCAAGAGGTTGTATTGGATAATAAGACACAAAACATATTGACACAAAAGATATCTAATCTATTATCAACAGGGAATGACAATGTTTCATATCAAAAATCACTTGATAGTTTAGATAAAAAATTAAAGGAAGAAGTAGGTACAGAGAGGACTGTAGGTAGACCTATTAATAATGTGAATCAAAGGATTAAGGAATTAACTGAAAAGAAAGAAATGCTAGAAGAGTATTCATATAAAAAAGAAGAGCTAGAAGCAAGAAGGATAGAACTAAAAGAAAAACAAGATAAGCAATTAGTGAAAGTAGACTTAATTAGAGAAATAAAAGAAATAAAAGAAGATGAAGAGTTAGAGCAAGAAAAGATTAAAGCGAAAAGCGACTTAAAACTTGGTTATGAAGAAAAGATCAAAGAATTACAAAAAGGGCTAGAGTTTACAGAAGAAATAGAAGAAAAAGGCAAAATAAATGTATTTAGTATGCTAATTTTACTTACATTAATAATTATAAATATTGTAGTCAATGTAATAAGCATAGATCCTGTAGTAGATTATATAGTGATTTCTATTACAGCCTCTTATTTACTAATTAGATTAATCCTATTTATGAGAAGTAGAACAATTAGTAAAAGAGTAGACAGCAGGAATTTGAGTAAAATAGATAGAACTAAAAGGGAAATAGAAATAAATAAAGAGTACAAGTTAAAAATAGATGAAGAAACAAAGCAGCTAATGAGCAGCTTGGGAAACAAAACTAAGACTACTTATGGGTTGTTGAAACATAGATATGCGGTGCTGGAACATGATATTGAATCTTTAGTGAATATGAATTTTGAGCAAATAAAAAGAAAATTAGAAGAAGAGAAAAATAAGTGTGATAGTATTAGTTTGCAACTTAGTGGGCTAGGAATAGAAGAAAAGAATATAATTAGTTATTTGGATAAAAAAGCATCTTATGAGGAAGGGCTTGCAGCAAGCTTGGAAGAAAAGGAAGAGTTGCTTAGACTAGAGAATATTTTTCTTCTAGCAAGAGAGTCGCTTGAAAATGCATATGAAAAGATGAAGAATGAAATAACACCTAAATTTACTAAAGATTTATCAAGTTTAGTAGAAGAAGTTTCGCGGTTCAAAATACAAAAATGTTAGTTTTAGTGATGAACAAGGACTAAGAGTTGAATTGGATAATGGGAAATACATAGATAGCGGACTACTTAGCTTAGGAACTATAGACCAGCTATACTTATCTTTGAGATTATCTACAATTAAAGAGATATCTGATGAAAACTTACCTATAATACTAGATGAGTCTTTTGTATATTATGATAAAGAGAGATTAAAAAATATACTTGAATATTTGAATGAAAGATGTAAAGATTTTCAAATAATTATACTTACTTGTTCAAATAGAGAAAAAGAAATTATGGAAGAGCTAGGGATAGAGTATAATTTCATTGAAATATAGGCAAAAGTGTTGTATAATATGCTGACAGAGAAACAGAGACAAGAAAAGGAAGGGATAAGTAGAGATGTTTCAAAAATTAGAAGATGTAGAAAAAAGATATGAGGAACTAAATGAACAAATAAGTAATCCAGAGGTAATAGCTAAACAAAGCGAGTGGCAAAAGCTAATGAAAGAGCATAGTGGGCTTATAGATGTTGTAGCTAAGTACAGAGAATATAAAAAGATGCGGGTCAGATTTGGAGCAAGCTAAAGAAATGCTAAGTGATAAAGAAATGAAAGATTTAGCTGAAATGGAAATAGAAGAAATAAAAGATAAATTACCACAGGTAGAGGAAGAGTTAAAATTCTTACTAATCCCCAAAGATCCAGATGATGATAAAAACATTATATGCGAGATAAGAGCGGGTGCGGGTGGAGATGAAGCTGCATTGTTTGCGGGAACACTGTTTAGAATGTATACAATGTATGCAGATATTAAACGTTGGAAAGTAGATATCATGCATGAGAACGAAACTGGCCTCCGGCGGATACAAAGAGATAACTTTTATGATTACAGGTAAAGGTGTATATAGCAAGCTGAAATTTGAAAGTGGTGTGCATAGGGTACAAAGAGTCCCTGACACAGAAAGTAGTGGAAGGATTCATACATCTACAGCGACAGTTGCAATGCTACCAGTAGTAGAAGACGTAGAAGTCGACATAAACCCAGACGATGTAAAGATGGAAGCATTTAGAGCCTCTGGAGCAGGAGGACAACATGTTAATAAAACTTCTTCGGCAGTAAGGTTAATCCATGAGCCTACAGGTGTTATTGTAGAATGTCAGACAGAAAGGTCACAGATAAAAAATAGGGAATATGCAATGAAAATGCTTAAATCTAAAATATATGAAATGGAGAAAGCAAAACAAGCAGCTGAAGTTGCAAGTGAAAGAAAATCACAAGTAGGAAGTGGAGACAGAAGTGAAAAAATAAGGACATATAATTATCCACAAGGAAGAATAACGGATCATAGAATAGGAGTAAGTGTTTATCAAATGGAAAACTTCCTAAATGGAGACATTGATGAAATGTTAAACAACCTTATTGCAGCGGATAGAGCAGAAAAATTAAAAGGTGAAGAATAGTTAAAAGTTAATTTAAAACAGCAAGCATCCGCTTGCTGTTTTGTTATGCAATGACTTAAAAATGACTATGCCTAAGGAAAAACTCTAAAGAGACGAGGAATGCAACAAATTTGTAATGAAAGTTTAATATTAGCAATGCGTGAAATAAAAAAGGTGTATCCCTAAGTCAAAAACAGTTGAATCACTTGAAACGCTAACAATTAGGTGATAATTCCCAGTGACATACTTTCAGAAAAATAGTACTATTTATATAGAAAATAATAAAGTTATAAGAATGGAAGGCAGCATATTTAGGATTATTAGTTTTGAGAATGAAAGAAAAGATAATTGAGTAGGTTTTGCTAAAGAAAGAGGAGAGAGGCAATGAGAAAGAGTGAAAGATCATATATGAAGGAGAGTAATATGTTAGGAAAAAAGGTGACTGCAACAGCAGTAGCAATTACAATGCTATTGGCACAAATAGGAGCATATGGATATTCACATATAAAATATGTAATGGAAGATGAAGAAACTTTGTTAGTGGAAGAGATTTACTTAGCGTGTTCTAATGAAATTGTAGAACAGAAGATGGAAACAGAAGAGGAAGCTCTGGTTTATGAAACAGAAAAAGAAAAGAATATACTAGATGAAATTGAGAAAGCAGAGAAAGAAGTGGTGCTTGAGCATATAGAAGATAATGGAGAATATATTGGAATCACGCCGTTATTTAATATGTTACCGAATGTTGTCGATTCTACAATTGGAGATGGAACTTTTATGTCTATCTTTGATTGGAACACAGGGAATAATATATTGATTCCTGATGAAGATTTTCACATTTTTGCGGGACAAACAGTGAGTATTGTTGCTGGTGGAGTAGTTAATGGAAATATATATGTATGGGAAGATGCGAAATTGTATATGGAAGAAGGCGCAAGGATTAATGGAGGAGTACATGTTATGTCTAGCTGGGGAAGCGATGACGGAAGCTTCATAATGAATGGTGGAATAATTGCAGGAAGTATGGATGGTAGCTGGAAAAGTCAAGGAGTGCATGTTACTGGTGTTTTTGAAATGAATGGTGGAACAATCGCTGGACATACAAGCATGGGAGGGCAAAATGGTGCAGGAGTTCACGTTACTCAAAGAGGAATATTTATAATGAATGATGGTAGGATCATTGATAATAGCATTACTCCAACTTTATGGGGTGGAAATGGAGGAGGAGTGCATATTAATACACCTCCAATACCAATGTCAAGGATGAATTTTGGAGCGACATTTATTATGAATGGAGGAGAAATTTCAGGGAATACGGCTAATCATGGAGGAGGAGTATATGTTGGAAACAACACTACTTTTGAGATGAATGGTGGTCAGATTTCAGGAAACACAGCCGATTATGGAGGTGGAGTGTGGATGACGATTTTTCCGGAAAACACCTTTATAATGACTGATGGTGAAATCTCTAACAATATAGCAAATGATGGCGGAGCAATCTGGACTGAGTGGTACAATTCATGGTATTGTAGTTGGTGTTGTGGAGAAGTATCTTTTGAAAATCCACACATGATGCATATTGAGATATCAGAAGATGCAACTTTTAGAGGAAACGTAGCTAGAAATGGAATATTTTTAAATGATAATGTAGCTGCACAAAACCCTCAAATAATACCTGGTATGGCAAGTGTAGCAGAGCACGTTTTTAATAATTTTGATATTAATGTAGTAACAAGCACATCAGAAGTACATAATATAACTTTTGCAGTAAGAGATGAGGTAGGCGGAACGATAACAACAGGTAATATTACAGTACAAGGAGATGAAATAGGACAATTATTTGTACGTGAGGGAGCAAATGTTGCGGTATCAGCAGATAGTTTTGAGAAGTTTACTATCGAAGGATGGTATATAAATGGAGGAACCAGACAAGAAACATTGGAAAGTATCATAGCAACAGAAGATAAACATATAGAAGTATTGTTTGTCCCATTTGGATCAATTGAAGAAGGACCAGGAGATGAAGAAAATGAAGAGAAACTAGAAAATGAATATAACGAAAGTAACGAGCAAGAGCAAGGAAAGGAAGAGCCAGATTTAGGGAAAGTTGCTGGAGTTGTTGTAAATACTAGTGATGAGAGTAATATATCTTTACATGTAGCTATAATCGGATTGGCTGTATGCTTAATGTTAAAAGCGCTACTTTTAAAAGAAAAGAGAAAGCAAATAGAGTAAAGTTTAATAGCAAAAACAGACTGAATAATGAAATGAGTTAGCCCCTAATGGGCAAGCTCATTTTTATTGTGCGCGACGATTAAACGTCGCGCAAGGAAAACCACGTGCTATGCACGTGAGAAATCAAAGAGCGATAGCGTTCAGTAAAAAACCTCCTTTTGAT
>Ga0123355_10006155_pt1 | contig 17713 bp, 14 predicted proteins | sample TergutEmb28metaG_3_FD_89872 | JGI IMG/M metagenome (GOLD analysis project Ga0123355, IMG submission 89872) | Embiratermes neotenicus P1 segment gut microbial communities from Petit-Saut dam, French Guiana - Emb289 P1 | ecosystem: Host-associated > Arthropoda: Insects > Digestive system > Gut ...
GGCTCGGTGCTCAGTGGATGCAGGTTTGGTTTGCCGTCCCGAAGCTGTTGTTCAGCCACACGTTGGTGCCGCAGTGGGCGTTGCTGTCGACGAGGTCGAGAGCGTTGCTATGGGCCGAGTTGCCGGTGATCGTGTTCCCGATGGCCCCGAAGTCCGCGAAGATCCCCACGCTGTCGGAATCGGCGACGTTGTCCCGCACGACATTGTCAGAGCTCGAAAGCTCGATGCCGATACGGGTGTTGTTTGTCACGGTGACACGTTGGACCAGCCCATTCGCCGGTGTCCCACCGCCGCCGAGCACGATTCCCAGTTCGAACCCGTGCAGCAGTGTCCTCACGAGGGGCTAAGGCGGGCAGCAGAAGGCCCCCCGCTCCGGATTCCGTGGCCGTGACAAACCGCTACGCCTGCCGCGCTGGACCTTGTCTGGCCCAGAATGAGGTGAGGGCGAGCGTGCTGCGGGCCGGGTCTTGCACCATCCACCAGTGGCCCAGCCCATCGAGGGTCGCGACCTGGGCTCCTGCTCGGGCCGCAGACCGGCGGCGCATGTCCTGGGAGCCGACGAGATGGTCCTCGGTGCCGATGATCGCAAGGCCGGGGCGTGCAGCGGCGGCGGGGAGGCTCCGGCCCAGTTCGGCCATGACCGGCTGGATGGCGGAGCGGTAGAAAGCGAGGATGGCCTGGCCCATGTGCGGTCCCTGCGCGCCGGCCAGGCGTGCGGCGACCGGCCGGTCGATGCCTCTGGTGACCATGCGCTCGGTACGTTCGCCCGGTGTGCCGCCCATCAGCTCCGCGACCGACTTCTCGCCGGTCCCGGGGGTTTGCCATTGCCGGGCGAGGTCGTGCCAGGCGTAGTCCGGGTCGAACACGCCCAGGGAGTCGCTGACCCAGGTCCGCAGCAGGTCGGGCCTTGTCATGGCAACGGAGACGACCGTGCTGCCGCCGACGTCGTGGCCCACGAGGTCGACCGGCTCGCCCAGCGTCTCCAGCTCCGTGACGAGCCAGTCCCGGTAGGCCGGCACGGTGCAGCCGAAGCCGTCCGGGATGGGTGCGCCGAAGCCGGGCGGGGACAGGCGCAGCACGTCCGCTCTGTTCAGTTCGGCGCACAGCGGGTCCCAGATTGCGTCGGTTTCGGGGTTGCCGTTCACGAATACGGTGGTCATGGCACTCCTGAAGCCAGGGGGCGAGCGAGATGCCCATCCTCACATACTTGTTATCTGACACGCAAGTTTGCTTGAGCGCGTGCGGTACGCTCGCGGTGATGCCGCCTCAGGAACAGAGCACCCCGAGCCGCAGCGAGCGTCGCACGCAGGAGCAGCGGCGTACCGCGACGAGAGCCGCGCTTCTGGCGGCGGCCGCGGAGCTAGTGGTGGAGTCCGGGGTGCGCGCAGTGACCCTGGCTGGCGTCGGTGAGCGCGCCGGGTACAGCCGGGGAATCGTCACCCACCACTTCGGCTCGAAACAGGCCCTGCTCGACGCGCTGGCGAAGTCGAGCCAGAGTGGGTTCGTCCCGGGCGTCGGCGGCATGCCGCCCGGGCTCGAGCGCCTGGTAGTCCTGGTCGAAGGCTACGTCAGGGAACTCGGCCGCGACGGGGTTGCCAGCCGAGTGTTCCTGCTGCTGTGGGCCCAGGCGGCCACCACCGCCGGACTCTCCGCGAGTTTCCGGGAACGCGACGAGGCATTCCGGGCGGACCTGCGCGACGACGTCGCCGCCGGCATCGCGCACGGCACGATACGAGCCGACATCTACCCGCAGGATGTGGCCGTGGCGGTGCTGGGACAGCTGAGGGGTGTCGGAATGCAGCGACTGCTCGACCCGGACGCCGTCGACACCCAGCGGCTCAGCCGTGCCGTGGCCCAGCAATGGCGCCAGGCATTGTCCGCAAAACAGTAGGGAGTAATCGCGCAACGCGGGCCTGGCCTCCACGGCGACCGCGGCCATCGGGACGTCTATGCCTTGTCTAGCGTGCCCCTTCGCACGACCTTTCGTGCCATTTGTCGCTCCTTCGAACGCTCCTGTACACAGTATAGTATCGTGAAGCGCGTAGTTAGTATGTGGCGACTGGCATGGCCCTGACCTGCGGCTTGTTAGCAAGCGAACGGCAGATCTGGCGAGATTCGAACGCGAGATGTTAGCAAAAGTGTTAGCGGATGATCAAGGAATGTTCGAAAAACCGGGTCTGAGCTGGAGCCGCCTGTCGGAATCGAACCGACGACCTATTCATTACGAGTGAATCGCTCTGCCGACTGAGCTAAGGCGGCGCACGCAGGGGCGAACCCTGTGAGCCACTGAATCCTACCGGTCCACCGCTGGTTCGCGCGCATCACCGTGCATGGCCTCGTAGGCCTTGCGGGACCCGCACACCGAAGCCTTCGGGCAGGTGGTGCGCCTGCCGTCCTCGGCCAGCTTGACGATCACCTGCTCGGCCGGGACGTTGTGGCCGACCACCGTACCCGGCCCGTCCGGCGTCTCGACCGCCTCGCCGTAGCGCGGCGCGCTCGCGTGGAAGTCCTGGTAGAGCGGGTGCTCGTATTTCAGGCAGCACATCAGGCGCCCGCAGGCCCCGGCGATCCGCAGCGGGTTGACCGGCAGGTCCTGGTCCTTGGCCATCCGCACGGAAACCGGCTCGAAATCCTTCAGGAATGTGGCGCAGCAGAGGTCGCGGCCGCACGGGCCGATGCCGCCCTGCAACCTGGCCTCATCGCGCGGCCCGATCTGGCGCAGCTCCACCCTGGCGTGCAGCCGCCCGGCCAGCTCCTTGACGAGCGCGCGGAAATCCACCCGCCCGGGCGCGCTGAAATAGATGGTGAAGATGCTCGACTGGTCCAGATAGTCGATCCCGATGATCTTCATCGGCAGCTCGTGGTCCCGCACCAGGCGCCGGGCCGTGACCCGCGCCTCGGCCCGCCGTCGCCGGTTCGTCTCGTCCCGGCTCAGCTCGTCCTCGCCGGCCAGGCCCGCGCACACCGGCAGCCCGCTGATCTCGTCGTCAACCCATTGCGGCGCCCAGATGCACTCGGCTACCTCCGGGCCACTGTCGGTGGGCACGAGCACCTTGGTGCCGACCGTGGGCTGATAGGGGCCCGGATCCAGGTAGTAGAGGCGTCCGTTTCGCTGGAAGCTCACCGCCATCATCAGGCCCATGGGCAAAACATTAAGGCCTGGTAACGGGGTTGTCTTCCGTTAATGCCGCAATCCTGGCAAACCGCCGCATCGGCCGGGCAGGACCCAGTTATGGGTGCCGACCTACTACCCCTATAGGGGTACCTACGAGGCACCCATGGAGAACGCTGACGGCTTGCCGCTCAGCGGCCGTCGCGGTGGGGTCACATCAGGGCGAGGGTGAGCTCCTCCACGGCCAGCAGCGGAGCCGCGTTGAGCTCCAGCCGCTGACGGCACCGCATGATCGCCTCCAGCCGCCGCACGGTCACGGCCGGCCCGGTAGTCCCGGCGAGAGTCCGGATGTCCTCCGCGCGCGGCTCGTTGGCCAGCTCGACCGCCGCGCCGACCTGGACCGCGAGCACATCCCGGTAATACGCCGCCAGGTCCAGCAGCGCCCGGTCCAGCGAGTCACGCTTGAGCCTGGTCGCTCGCGACTTCTGCCGGTCCTCCAGGTCCCGCAGTGCTCCGGCCGCGCCTCGCAGCGCGGTCGTGACACCCCTGCCCGTCGAGCCCTCACCGAACGCGCGCCTCAGCGCCTCCCGCTCGGGCTCGTCAAGCTCCTCGGTCACCGCGGCGGCCTCGGCGTCGGCGGCCTTGACCAGCCCCGCCGCAGCGCGCAGCGCCTCACCGATGCTGCCGAGCTGGCCGGGCACGCGGAGGACCTCACCGCGTCTTCGAGCAGCCTCCGGATCCGTCGCCAGCCGCCTGGCCCGGCCAATGTGACCCTGGGCGGCGAGTGCGGCCGCCCTGGCCCGCTCCGCTGGCACGCCCTCGCCCTCCAGCACCGACGCCACGGCCGCGCTGCGCGGCGTCACGAGTGTGACGAGCCGGCACCGTGACCTGATCGTGGTTGGCATGTCGTCCGCGTACGGCGCGCATAGCAGCCATACAGTCCGCGGGGCCGGCTCTTCGATCGCCTTGAGCAGGGCATTCGCGGCCTGCTCAGTGGCCCGGTCCGCGTCCTCGAACACCACGATCCGCCACCGGCCGTAGACCGGCGCCGCTGCCGCCTTCAGCACCAGGTCCCTGGTCTGGCGGACCCCGTAAGACAGCCCGTCCGGGCGGACCAGCAGCAGGTCGGCGTGCGTGCCCGCCCGCACCTGATGGCACGACTGGCATTCTCCGCAGCCGCCCCGGTCACACAGCAGCGCCGCGGCGAAGGCCCGCGCTGCCAGCGACCGCCCCGATCCTGGCGGCCCGGTGAACAGCCACGCGTGCGTCATCGCCGCTCCGGCGGTCACCGCCCGGCGGAGCTGATCGACCGCGGCCTCCTGGCCGGTGAGCTCGCCAAAGACGGGCGGGGCCGCGTCAGCGCTCACTCGCGCACCGCGGGAAACGAACCCGTGTCCTCCTCCGCCACGAACGGCACCGGGTCAGGCAGCAGGTCGCGCACGCGGACCTGGATGTCGCGGCTCACCTCGGTCTCCGGCCGGGCCGCGTCAAGCACCAGGTACCGGCCCGGCTCGGCGGCAGCCAGGCGGAGGAAGCCCTGCCTGACCCGCTCATGGAAGTCGACCGGCTCGGACTCGAGGCGGTCTGCCGAGCTGAGCCGACGGCCGAGACCCAGGGAGGGTGGCAGATCGAGGACGATCGTCAGCTCGGGCAGCAAACCACCAGTGGCCCACTTGTTCAGCGCAGCGATCTCGCTCAGCGGAAGCTGCCGGCCTGCGCCCTGGTAGGCGAGCGAGGAGTCGACATACCGGTCGGTGACGACAATGGCGCCGCGCTCCAGCGCAGGGATGATCACGGTTTGCACATGCTCCGCCCGGTCAGCCGCGTACATGAGCGCCTCAGCCCGCGGCGCCAGCCCGGTGTGGGCCGTATCAAGCAGCAGCGCCCGGAGCCGCATGCCGATTTTTGTGGCACCGGGCTCGTGCGTCGTCACGACGTCATAGCCCTGGTCCCGCAGCCAGATAGCGAGCAGCCGGGCCTGGGTCGACTTGCCTGCGCCCTCACCGCCCTCCAGCGCCAGGAGGACGCCAGGTCGCTTGGCCTGACCGGCGCCCGCGGCAGCCGGTACCCCTTGGGCCGCGCCGTTTCCGTTGACGGCATGTCCTGTCTCCGGCCGCAGCGCGGCGCCCAGGTCGGCCAGCAGCGGCACGCCGCGGCGGTCGTCCATCTGCCGGTAGGACAGGCGGCCGAGCAACAGCGCGACCACCGCCGCCAGCAGCAGCAGCATGTTGTAGCCGACGTCCCGGTACTCCACACCGCCCAGATGCAGGCTGGACCCGCCCATTGCCCGGGCTAGGGCGCTGAAGCCGCCGGCCAGGCTGGGCGCGATCGCGATCACGCCCAGCAAGATCACCCGGATCATCGACTGAAGGAACGCGAACGTCCGGCCGCGGGTCTCGTCGTCGACCTCGAGGCCGATGACGGTGTATCCGGTCACGTACGCGACGCCCGCGCACGCGCCGATCACGATCACCAGGATCACGGTCAGGACGAGACTCGGGATCAGGGCAGCAGCGGCCAGCGGCAGCGAGGCGAACATGATGGACACGCCGAAGAGCCGGTGCCGGGAGAAGCCCTTCAGTACCCGCAGGCCAAGAAACATCCCGATGGCCAGCCCGAAGAAGATCGCGGCGAACGCGGCCCCCCAGCCGGCGCTGCCACCCTGCAGGATGAACCGGATATAGGAAGGGCCCAGGCCGACCACGGCACCGGCAGCCGCGAACGCGCCGGTCATGCCGATCAGGATGCCGCGGACCACCTGACTGTGGCCGACGAACTTCCAGCCGTCCCAGATCGACTTCAGCATCGATGGCGAGGAGATCTTGTCCGTTCGGCGCCGACGGAGTTCGCGCAGCGTATAGACCGTCAGCGCAGACACGACATAGGTCGCCGCGTTGAAGTACAGCGCCAGATTGACCTGGTTGGTCGTGAAGTAGTGCGAGAGGTGCCCGAGGGCGGTGCTGATGATCGCTAGCAGCGCGAACAGCAGGCCCGCGAACGGCGCGGTGCCATAGGTCGAGAACAGGCTGAGCTGGTTCGCGGCCTCCAGCTTGTCCCTCGGCACCAGGTTCGGCACGGAGGCGTCCTTGGCCGGTGCCCAGAACAGCGATGCGCACGAGGCCAGGAACTGGACAACGTAGATCCAGGTCAGCTGGTTGGCGAAACCAACCGACAGGTTGATCGGGATGCTGATGTAGAGCACGGCCCTGATCACGTCGCCGATGATCATGTTCATCCGGCGATCGAATTTGTCCGCCACCGCACCCGCCAGCGGCCCCAGCAGCAGCGCGGGGAGCAGTGAGCTCAGCCACACGCCGCTGACCGCGTACACGCCGCCGCTGTCCCCGCCGATCTCGCCCGCCAGGAACGACAGCGCGAGCAGCGCCAGCCAATCCCCCAGGCTGGACAGCGTCAGCGCGATCCACAGCCGCCGGAACGACTTGATCGCAAGCACGCCGGCGCTGTGTGCGCCCATAGGGGATCGAAAGTTCACGGCGTCAGGGTATCGGCCCTTCCGGCGATGGGCGGCTGACAGCGTAAAGCTGCGCAGCCGCGACGGGTAAATCGGAACGGAACGGACTACTTCCAGCGTGCAGCCGTTTGCCTCGTTGCGCAACCTGAGCTGGTCTGGACCGCCTTGATAGCGCAGGTCAGCCGCCGTCAGGCAGGCCAGCCCCGGGATGCTCAGGAGTGGCCTAGTGGCCCACGGTCAGCCGCCGTTAGCGGGGGCCTTCTTCGCCCCGCGGCTTCCTGCCGACTTCGCGCCCGCAGTCTTGGCCTTGCCGGACCCGCCCGCCGAGCGGGTTCCGACCCGGCGCTTCGGCGCTGGTGCCGCAGCCCGCCGCTCGGCGAGAAGCTCGATGGCGCGCTGCGGCGTGATCGACTCCACCGTGTCGCCCTTACGCAGCGAGGCATTCGTCTCACCGTCGGTCACGTACGGTCCCCACCGGCCCTCGCGCAGGACCATCGGCTTCCCGCTGGCCGAGTCCGGGCCAAGCTCCCGCAACGGCGGCGCCGCGGCGGCCCGCGCCGCCCGGCCGCGCGGCTTCGGCTGCGCCAGCAGCTCCTTCGCCTCGTCCAGCGTGACGGTGAACATCTGCTCCTCGGACTCCAGCGACCGGCTGTCCGCGCCCTTCTTCACATAGGGCCCGTAGCGGCCGTTCTGGACAGTGACCGGCTCGCCGTCAATCTCGCCGAGCGTACGCGGCAGTGTCAGCAGCCGGATCGCGTCATCGAGCGTGACGCTGTCGAGGTCCATTGACTTCAGCAGCGAGGCCGTCCGTGGCTTGGCCGACGAGGCCGCGTCCTCTTCCAGCACCTCGGTCACGTATGGGCCGAACCTGCCCGCCTTTGCCACGATCGTCTTGCCGGTAGCCGGGTCGGTGCCGAGCACCTTGTCACCGCTCGGCCGGCTCAGCAGCTCGGCAGCAAATTCTGGCGTCAGCTCGTCTGGCGCTGTGCCTTCGGGCACGTTGACGCGCTGGTCATCGCGCTCCAGGTAGGGGCCGTACCGGCCGACCCTGACCACGATGTCGGTGCCGGCCAGCGGGAACGAGCTGACGTCCCGAGCGTCGATATCGCTCAGGTCGCTCACCATCTCCTTGAGGCCTTCCTCGCCGTCCGCGCCAAAGTAGAACCGGCGCAGCCAGGGCACACGCTGGGCGTCGCCGTTGGCGATGTCGTCGAGCGCGTCCTCCATCTGGGCGGTGAACTCGTAGTCGACAAGGTGCGGGAAGTGTCGCTCCATAAGTGTCACGACCGCGAACGCCACGAACGACGGGACCAGCGCCGTCCCCTTCTTGAACACGTATCCGCGGTCCAGGATCGTGCTGATGATCGAGGCGTAGGTCGACGGCCGGCCGATGGCCCGGTCCTCCAGCTCCTTGATCAGCGTCGCCTCGGTGTAGCGGGCCGGCGGCCTTGTCGCGTGCTCAGCGGCCTCGAGGCCGACCGCGCGCAGCGGCTCGTTCTCGGTCAGCGGCGGCAGCCTGCGCTGGTTGTCGTCCCGCTCGGCGTCGTCGTCGGCGTCCTCGACGTAGGCCTTGAGAAACCCGTAGAAGTGAATGACCTTTCCGGAGGCGGTGAACTCGGCTTCCCGGCCAGGGATGGTGGCCGCTCCGTTCGACTCGCCAGCAGTCGGCACGCCGACCAGGATCGGGTCGCGGGCGTCGGCCTGGCCCAGCACGCGCACCGACACGGATTCCCCCGTGGCGTCCTTCATCTGGGACGCCACCGTGCGCTTCCAGATCAGCTCGTACAGACGAAGCTCGTCACCGGACAACCCGGCCTGGGCGGGCGTCCTGAACTCGTCGCCGGCGGGACGGATGGCCTCATGCGCTTCCTGCGCGCTCTTGACCTTGCTGTCGTAGACGCGCGGCGCGTCCGGCACGTACTCGGCGCCGTACAGCTCTCTGGCCTGGGTACGAGCCGCGTTCAGTGCGGTCTGCGACAGCGTCACCGAGTCGGTCCGCATATAGGTGATGTGGCCGTTCTCATACAGCCGCTGCGCAAGCTGCATGGTGTAGCGCGCCGAGAAGCTCAGCTTCCGTGACGCTTCCTGCTGCAGCGTCGTCGTGCGGAACGGAGCGTACGGCGACCGGCGGTACGGCCTGCGCTCGACCGACTTGACCCGGTACGCCGCGTCGGCCAGCCTGTCGCGCAGCGCTGCGGCGGCGCCGCCGTCGAGGTGCAGGATTCCATCCGGGCTGTCGGCGCTCCGCAGCTCGCCGACGGAGCTGAAATCGCGGCCCTGCGCTACCCGCCGGCCGTCGACCGTCATGAGGGTCGCCATGAAGGTCGACACGTCGCCGACCTCAAGGCCGTCGGTTATCTTGGCGAACTCGGCTTCGAGGTCCCAGTACTGCGCGGGCCGGAAGGCGATCCGGTCCCGCTCCCGGTCGACCACGAGCCGGACGGCGACCGACTGAACCCGTCCGGCGGACAGCTGAGGCATGACCTTCTTCCACAGCACGGGCGAAACCTCGTAGCCGTAGAGCCGGTCGAGCACCCGCCGCGTCTGATAGGCCTCGACGAGCCCTTCGTCGACGTCACGGGGGGAAGCGATCGCTCTCGATATCGCCTCGGGCGTGATCTCGTGGAAGACCATCCGGCGGGTCGGCACGCGCGGGCGTAGTTCCTGCTTGAGGTGCCAGGCGATGGCCTCACCCTCGCGGTCTTCGTCAGTGGCGAGGTAGAGCTCGTCGGCGCTCTTCAGCAGCTGCTTGAGCTTCGCGACCTGCTGCTTCTTGTCGGAGTTGACGACGTACAGCGGCTGGAAGTCGTGGTCAACGTCGACGCCCAGGCGCGCCCAGGCCTCCTTGCGGTACTTGGCTGGGATCTCTGCAGCTTTATCCGGCATATCGCGAATATGGCCAATGCTCGACTCGACCACATAGCCCTTGCCGAGGAAGCCAGCAATCGTGCGCGCCTTGGCCGGCGACTCGACGATGACCAGCTTGCTGCCACCGTTCGCGCCGGCCTTGCGGGCGCCTGTCGTTTCCTCGGTCCCTGCTGCCACTGCTTTCACCTTTTACTTACTTTCGGGAAGGCCCGGGAGGCTGCGCTGTACGTAGCCAGCACCGCGTAAGTCCCGGCCGACCGCCAGCCCCCTGACGTCCTCATCCAGCCACGCCGCTGCCTGATGACGCACTACCTGCCCACGAACGTCCCCGTTCCCCTCCAGGAGCCTAACCAGCATCCTGTGCTCGCCTGTTCCCGGCGCCGTCGGGGGGACGGATTCTGACAAGGTGATTGAACCATCCCGTCCAGCGCGCACAATAAGTTGATGGCGGAGTACTCGTACCTGTCGCTCTATCTGCCGCGAGGCACCTCGCGGGACGCGGCGCGTCGCATTCTGACCGATCATGCCGAGTATGGCAACTGGGAACTGTCGAGGCTTCGCCTCTATCCCGATGGCAGCCGTAAGGCCACCCTGCGCCGTCTGATCATCCGTCAGGCAAAAACGCAGCTCAGTATCCAGTGGCCCGTGCCCCGACAGTTCGGCCGGTAACCACCGGAAGGGGTGGCCACGGCCAGGCACGCCCCGCGGGCAGTACCTGCAACCGTGGCCACCGGAGCGGGCGCGTGCCCGCGGCTGGCCAGGAGGGTCGTGCAAGCCACGGCAGCGGTCCGCGCGCTGCGCGTCTCGGCGCCATGCCGCCGTAAGCCTGCGCGGCAGCAGACCGGCATCGCCAGGCTCCTAGCCCTGTTCCGGCACACGGGCGCGGCCCTCCTCGTTGTTAGCCAGCTGGCGGAGGCCAGGGAAGTCATCCGGCTGACCCGCCAGGGTGCGGGTCAGCTGGCCGGGGAGCAGGGAAGGGGGGTCGCAGCCCCGGTGCTAGGCCCGCACAGGGAGTCACGCTAGCACTACGAAGCGTGCATGCGCCGATAAACCGGAACCGCGGTCCACGTCCCTATTCATGACCGCGCTGCCGACAACGCGGACGATCCACGGTCGGCCCGGGCGACTGGCTAGCAAAGATCAAGGAAGTTGTCGAGAACGCGAACGCCGAACTGAAGCGCCGCAACCGGCACTCGCTCGTCGACGCCATGGAACATGCCCGCGAAGTCGAGGTCCGGCGGCAGCATGAGCGGAGCGAATCCGAAGCACCGGATGCCGAGCCGCGCGAACGACTTGGCGTCGGTGCCACCAGACAGACAGTAGGGCACCATCGTGCCCTCGGGGTCCTCCGCGAGCAGTGCGGTGCTCATGGCTGCGACGAGGTCGTCGTCGAAGCTCGTTTCCACGGCAATGTCGTGATGGACCGGCTCGCGCCGGACCGCAGGGCCGATCAGCGCGTCGATCTCGCGGAGGAACTCCTCCTCAAATCCGGGCAGGAACCGGCCGTCCACCTGGGCCGCCGCCACCTGGGGCACGACGTTTACCTTGTAGCCGGCCGAGAGCATCGAGGGGTTCGCGGTGTTGGTGAGCGTCGCGCCGACCATCTTCGCGATCGGGCCGATCTTGCCGAGGACCGCGCCGGGGTCGGCAGGATCGAAGTCGACGCCCAGGGCCCGGCTCGCCTCGCGGGCGAACGCGAAGGCTGCCTCGGTCTCGCGGACCGGCCAGTCGTGCCGCCCGATGCGGGCAACTGCCTCGGCGACCTCGGTGACAGCGTTGTCCTTGTTGATCATCGACCCGTGCCCGGCGGTGCCGTGCGCGACGAGCCGCATCCAGGCCATGCCCTTCTCGGCGGTCTGGAGGAGATAGAGCCGGCTGCCGCCGATCGTGACACTGAACCCGCCGACCTCGCCGATCGCCTCGGTCACGCCCTCGAACTCGCCCGGATGGTTGTCGACCAGCCAGCGAGCGCCCCACGTGCCCCCTGCTTCCTCGTCGGCCACAAAGGCGACCACGACATCGCGGGCCGGCCTCCGGCCCTCCGCCAGGCGCTGGCGAAGCACGGCCAGGATCATCGCGTCCATGTCTTTCATATCGACGGCACCGCGACCCCAGACGCAGTCCTCGGCGATCTCGCCGGAGAAGGGGGGCACGCGCCAGTCGGCCGCCGTGGCTGGCACGACGTCCAGGTGACCGTGGATGAGCAGGCCCGGCCGGGCCCGGTCGGTGCCCTCGATCCTCGCCACCACGCTGGCCCGCTTCTCGTGGGATTCATAGATCCGCGGCTCCAGCCCGGCCTCGGCCAGCAGCGCCGCTACGTGCTCGGCCGCCGTCCGCTCGCCGGGCCTGGAGTGGTCGCCGGGATTCGAGGTATCGATCCTGATCAGCTCGCTCACAAGGTCGGCGACCTCGTCCTGGCCTGCGGTACCGCGCGGAGCGGGCGCGGCGGTGCTCTCGGTCATCTCGCCATCGTCGCATGATCGTTCTCCTGGCGCAGGTGCTCCCTGGCGTCCAGGCGGGGCACCGCAGCGGCCCGAGGTACGCGCGACGTCGCCGTGAGGTGTCCGGATTTGCTATCGTGAGGCCGGCCCAGCTATGAGCTGAGTCCACGTCCGGGTGGCGGAATAGGCAGACGCGCTAGCTTGAGGTGCTAGTGCCCGTATAGGGCATGGGGGTTCAAGTCCCCCCTCGGACACTCATCGGTCAGAGGTCGCGGATCGTTTTGCTCGGCATTAAGCCGTATGCCGCGCGCTATGCGTGGCGAGCGCTGCTACCGATGCCACAGCCGCACGACGAGCATGACGAGCAACACCACGATGACCACGGCGACGAGAACGAGGCCCGTTGGGAAAACTCCGGTCTGATGCACGGCCTGAGTATCCCGTGCAGGAACGTCACCGCGCTACCGGGCCGGCCCGCCTTGATTGCTACCGCGCCGGCCGGCGGCGGCACGTGGTCTGTCCACGGGAGCGGACAGCTGCCGACGACACGGTGACAATTGCGCGATCTGATGATGATCCGTCCTGAGTTGCCGATAAAGTGCTCTCGGCCAGCTCGGGGGCTGGCCGGCTTGCGGTCTGCGAGCCGCGGCCAACGGGAGGGCCAGGATGACCAGAGCGCGGCACCGGCGGATCGACTGGGCTCGCCGAGACCTGAGGGCTCGAGTGGCAGCCGTGACGGCATGCGCGGCGCTCGTGGCCGGTGCGCTGGCAGCCTACGGCGTGACGCGGGGACCCGAATCCCACATCAGGACGACCGACATCTCTGCATCGCCGGCAGCGCCATTGCCGCCCGCGAGCCCCGCCGAAGGGCACTCGCCGCTGCTGACCCGTGAGCTCTCTGGTCCGCTCAGCAAGACCGGCATCATCCGCTCAGCGTCAGGCGTGGCTCTGTCCACCAGCGGCCAGCAGGCGACTGCCGCGGCCGCAACCTCCAGCACGCTGGTGAACGGCATCGACGTCGCAGCTTTCCAGCACCCCAACGGCGCCGCCATTAACTGGTCACAGGTAGCTGCCGATGGTTACAAGTTCGCCGCGATCAAGGCGACCGAGGGCACCCACGTCTCCACGGGCGGCTTCAACGGCTACTACGCCAACCCGTACTACGTCAGCGACGCCCAGGCGGCTGCTGCGGCGGGGATGTACGTGTCGGCCTACCACTTCGCCAACCCGTTCAATTCCGGCGGCGCAGCACAGGCGGACCTGGCAGCGGAGTACGCCGGGGAGGCGCAGAACACCACCGGTACTGACTACAAGGTCGGCGGCCAGTATCTGCCGCTCATGCTGGACATCGAGTACAACCCCTATAGCCCCACCGATGGCAACGAGTGCTACAACCTCACACGAGCGCAGATGGTGAGCTGGGTGTCCAGCTTCGTGACCGAGGCCACTATCGACACCGGGGCGGCGCCGATCATCTACACGCCGCCCGCCTGGTGGGCCACCTGCACCGGCAACAGCACTGCCTTCGGCGGGGATGTGCTCTGGGTCCCCGCCTACTCCGTCAACACGCCGGGCACGCTGCCTGCCGGGTGGAGCACGTGGAACTTCTGGCAGTACAGCAGCAGCGGCACGGTGGCGGGCTTCAGCGCCGGCACCACTGTTGATGTCGACTACTTCAGCGGCGGCGCCGAAGCCAGGCAGACACCGGCCGGCGCGTCAGTTTCGATCCAGATCCAGGCGCTGAGTGCGCTGGCCGGCCAGCAGGTGACCTATTCCGCCACCGGCCTGCCGCCCGGCCTGACCATCAGCTCCGCCGGGCTCATGACGGGCACGCCGACAGCCGCCGGCGTCTACCAGGTGACGGTAACCGCGCAAGCATCATCCGGGACCGCGCTTCCCGCCAGCCTGCCATTCACCTGGGGTGTGAGCGAGCCGCCAGCGGTCGCAGTCGCGGTAGAGGGCACTGATGGCCAGTTGTGGGCGCAGGCGCCGCAGCTGGGCAGCGGATGGCAGCCACTGGGTGGCGGGATCATCGCACCTCCCGCGGTCGCCGCGCCGCCTAACCCGGACGGCGCCACTCCGGCAGAGCCGCTCTTCATCGCCACCGGGACCAACAAGTCGCTGTTCATGCGGACGGCCACAGCCGGCTGGCAGGCGATCGCGGCGGCCAAGTGCGTCGGCAGCCCCGCCGCGGTGGCCTACAACGGCACGCTGACCGTGGCGTGCCGGGGCACTAACAACGCGCTGTTCTACAACTCCGTGCCGTGGTCCGGTACCGGGCTGCCGACGATCCCCGCCTCGGGTTGGAAGAGCCTGGGCGGCACGCTATCCGCCTCGCCGGCGGTGGCGCCCGTCGGCACGACGCTGACGTTCTTCGTTCGCGGCACCAACGGACGCATCTTCACGCGGTCGGCGACGACGGCCTATGTGCAGACGTCCTGGGGCTGCATCGGGTCCCCGGCGGCGGCCCAGCAGGCGGCTATCGGCGTCACGACATTTGCCTGCCAGGGCACCGACCACGCGCTGTGGGAGGCCACCAACGCTGGCGCCGGGTGGAGCTCGGCGGTGTCCCTCGGCGGGGCGCTGGTCGGCGGCCCGGCCGTCACGGCCACCAGCCAGGCGCCTGGCGTCGTCGCGGAGGGCACCAACACCGCCGTCTTTGAGCGGACCGCCGCCGGCTGGTCCAGCCTCGCCGGTAAGGCCGTCGGCGGAGTCGGCGCAGCCGCCCTCAACTGAGACGAGGTGCCGCCCATGGCCGGCAGAGGTCAGCCGCTGCCGACAGCGTCCTGGATTGACGGGAAGCCGGCGTCGCGCGCCCGGCGGGCGAGGTCGCGGTGAAGAGTGTGCGGCCATAGCGGCCCGTCGTAGATGAATGCTGTATACCCCTGCAGCAGGGTCGCACCCGCCTGGATGCGTTCCCACGCGTCGTCGGCCGTCTCTATCCCGCCGGAGGCGATCAGCACCAGGCGGTCGCCGACCCGCGCGCGCAGCCGCCGCAGTACGTGCAGCGCGAGCGGCTTGAGCGGCGCGCCCGACAGGCCGCCGCCGCCGGCCGCCGCTACCTCGGCGGCCGGGCTCGTCAGCTCGGACCGGCTGACCGTCGTGTTGGTCGCGACAATGCCGGCGAGGCCGAGTTCGAGGGCGACGTCGGCGATGGCGTCGACGTCCTCGTCCGCGAGGTCCGGCGCGATCTTGACCAGCAGCGGCAGCTGCGGGCGGCCCGCCGCCTGCAGGGCGTCCTGCACGGCCGCGATCAGCACCCGTAGCTCGCCGGCGGCCTGCAGGTTACGCAGCCCCGGCGTGTTGGGCGAGCTGACGTTGATGACCAGGTAGTCGACGGCCGGCGCCAGCAGCCGCGCGCTCTCCGCATAGTCGGCGGCTGCCGCCGCCTCCGGCACGACCCGGGTCTTGCCGATGTTCGCCCCTACCAGCACGCGAGCGGACGACCGGCTGGCCGCCCGAGTGGTCCGCCGGTCGGTGAGACGGGCCGCGGCAGCGGCGGCGCCGTGGTTGTTGAACCCCATCCGGTTGATCAGGGCCCGGTCCGCCGGCAGCCGGAACAGCCGCGGTAGCGGATTGCCCGGCTGCGGCTGCGCCGTCACGGTGCCGACTTCCACGAAGGCAAAGCCCAGCGCGCCCAGTGCATCCGGGCCGGTGGCGTCCTTGTCGAACCCGGCGGCTAGCCCCAGCGGCCCGGGCAGGTCATGCCCCAGCGCCCGGACGTACAGCACGGGGTCACGCGGACCGAGCCAGCGCCGCAGCAGCCACGGGACGCCCGGCACAGCAGCCGCACAGCGGATGAACGCGAAGCCCAGACGATGAGCCGACTCGGCGGGCATGCGCCGGAACACAACGGAGAACAACACCCTGTATATGGCCATCGCAGCAATCATCCGCGACCGCCGCCGGCGTCACGACCGCGACCGTGGTCTCGCGGCTGCGGCGGGCAGACGTGCACCGTTCGAGATGGGAACGGGGTGGCTTGTCAGGCGGCCTCAGGCACGGGCGCGGCCCGACGGTGTCGCCACGCGGCCCAGCCGCGGCCAATGCCGTAGCTGAGCGCGCTCAGCACGCCGACGCAGAAGCCGACCGGCCAGTTGTACTGGTAGGCCACAGCGAGCGCGACCCACACGGTGATCAGCGCGATGGCGACCGACAGCACGACGGCGAGCAGCGGCCGGCTGGTCACCGACCGAGCGGCGGCCGGCGGGCCGATCATCAGGCTGAAGATCAGCAGCGCACCGACGACCGGCACAGTCATGGCCGTCGCGAGAGCCACAATGACGAGGAACAGGAGCTCGATCCAGCGCGCGCGGATGCCCCTGGCCTCCGCCACCTCCGGCACGATGGACGACATCATCAGCGGCCGGTACACGGCCACTATCGCGCCGATGCAGACGACGCCGAACAGCGCGGTCGGCAGGACCTCGTTAGTGCTCACGCCGAGCACCTCGCCGAACAGCAGCGAGTAGATCGCCGACTCGTATTCGACGGTTCTGGACAGGAACGCAGCGCCGAGGGCCAGCATCATGACCAGAGTCAGGGCGGTTGCCACGTCCGTGCGACTGCGGCGGCTCAGCGAGGCAATGCCGACAGCGCCCAGCAGGGCGAACACGGCGAGGCCGATCAGGGTGCTGACGCCTACGAGGGCCGCGCCGGCCGCGCCCGCGAACGCTCCCTTCGGGATGGCATGCGCGGGGAACGCCGCGCCGCGCAGCACGACGAAGAAGCCGACGACCCCGCCAACGACGGCGACGATCGTGGCCGTGATCCACGCGTTCATCATGAAGCCGGCTGCGAACATGGTCCCTCCCCCCGCTGCGAGCAGGTCCTCATCACGCGGCGATCTGGTTGCGCTCGGTGGACGCTGCTGGCGCTGCCGCCGGTGCCGCCGGATGCCGGGCGGTGCGCGCGGAGGCGAGGCCAGTGAGCAGGTAGCCGGCGAACACCACGGCCACGACGAAGAAACTCACCGGGAGGGCCTCGTGTGCCGCTCCCCAGTAGTACGAGTCATAAGCGAGCAGGATCCCGATCCAGGTGGCTGCCACGCCGAACAGGCACGCAAGCCCGATCGCGCGGCCCGTGCGCTTCGCGAGGCGCAGCGCCGCGGCGGGCGGCCCTATCAGCAGCGCGGTGGACAGGATGGCGCCGATGGCGAGCGACGACAGCCCCACGGATATAGCGAGTGCCAGCATGTACAGCAGCCCCACGGCGCGGACCCGGACTCCGCGCGAGGCGGCGATTTCCGGGCTGACGGTCGCCAGCAGCAAGGGGCGGCAGACGGCAGCGAGAGCGGCGAGGGCGACGGCGCTCAGCACCGCGACGACCGGGATCGTGCCCGCAGGCGTCACGAAGATGGATCCGAACAGTACCTGCTGGGTGGCTCCGGTCGTTGCGCTGTGGGTCGACGTCAGGTACAGGAACAGGGCGGACAGCCCGATAGCGGTGCCGAGCACGATGCCGGTGGCGAGGTCGCGACCTCGCAGGCGCCGGACGCCAATCATGTCCATGACCCCAGCCCCGATAAGGCCGAGGCCGACGAAGCCGATGACCGGGCTCAGACCGACCAGCACCGCGCCGGCCCCGCCCGCGGCTGACACGTCGCTGAGGGCATGACCGCCAAACGACTGGCCACGCATGACGGTAAACACGCCGGTGACCGCCGACACGATCGCCACGAGGCCGCCGATGGTCGCGGCGACGTGCACCTGCGAGCTGCCGAAGAACCCCGGCTCGAAGATGGCGTTGTACACCGTGTGCATGCGCGGTCAGTCCGTCCCGGCCAGCGGCAAATCGGCCGCCTCGGCCTCGCCGGCGACC
>Ga0123355_10006156_pt1 | contig 17709 bp, 13 predicted proteins | sample TergutEmb28metaG_3_FD_89872 | JGI IMG/M metagenome (GOLD analysis project Ga0123355, IMG submission 89872) | Embiratermes neotenicus P1 segment gut microbial communities from Petit-Saut dam, French Guiana - Emb289 P1 | ecosystem: Host-associated > Arthropoda: Insects > Digestive system > Gut ...
GATTGAGGGTTGGGGGTTGGGCGCAGAGATTGCTTCGTCCCGGCCCCGCTAGAGATGATTGTTTTGGCAGCACTAATTATGACTAATTTGTAAGTGGCAGCCTTGTTGATAACTGGCTACATGTTGCTACTGACGAAGGAATTCTTCCACAATTTAAGAGTTAAGCGAATAAATTTCAGATTCGTAAAGAGGCTGTAAAGGGTTCGATAGACTGATTCCAGTCTTTTCCGGACAACGCTAGTAATGGAAGTAGGCGAGGAATGAAGAAAGACTTCGGACCGAGTTTTGGTGCAGGTATCGCAGGTATCTGATTGGTACAAATTCTCCTTTTTACTCTTAATATGAAGAAACGATTACCTGAGTTGACTTCCATAAAAAATAGCTTCTCCGAAGTCGTGATTTCAGGCTTCCGCCACGAAGTAGATGAGATCAGAGCTCTTCTGGGACATTACGCAGCTCATAGTGGTAATTCCTTACCGACGCTTTCGAACAACCTATCGGTCACAAAACATCGGTAAGGAATTACCACTATACGCTGCGTAATAGCCCAGAAGAAAGCAGATCTCTTCTCCCAAGTCGTGCCGCATGTAACTGTTCTGTTGTGACATGTTTTCAAACAGATTAAATTTATTGCTACAAAATTTGAGTTCTGCTATTGAACCGAGAGTAGAATAGCGCCAAAATGATGCATGTGAGTCCAGGCTGTTTGCAGCAGGAAGCACTTGGTTGCTAGTCGGCAACTCGCACATAGTCATGGCCCGGTTCACCAGATGTTGTCCTAAGATTGTCCGTGTATAGGTTTTCACACTGCCATTTGTCGTTAATGGATAAGAGATACGTCGTGAAAAGAAAGCTAACATGTGAAGGTGCCAACAAATCTCATAATACATGAACTGTCGGAAATTATTAAATGTGAAGCGGGCGGTTCTATTTTAGATAGAATTTCTGTCATCTTTCTATAATTCTGCATAACTGACACAATGGAAGGGTAGAAAGGGCAGGAACACTACGTTGAGTATCACTATTGTAATAAGGAAAATAATAAACTAAACATAGGCAGGCTTTGCACAATACACATGTATATCAGCAGAGCATACAAGTAGAAAAGTGACTAGGAAACAAGCATAACAGAAAGCGAGGTTAAAACGGAAGAATTTCTTAACACAAAAAATGCAAGGACAACACTTGGGTCAAATTTCCTTCACAGACCTTAATAAATATTTTTTATTCTATTTTACAAAACACTTAGCTTCCGAAAAAAAGAATGCATCTTACTTTAAACTTCAATTATAATTATTTTATATCTTAATTAAATATAAAATTCTTTAAAAATTACACAAATGAAAATTATTCTTGTAATAGCAATGTCACCTGATGTGGCGTAAAATTTTAATGGTGAATTATTTTTGGGTTTGTGTAACAAAATTCATCTGTTGTGGGACATTATGAAACAGACAGGTGAATCACAGTATATAACGCTCCCACCTGACGATGAATTGTATACAGCGGAACATTTTGTCTTAAGCCTAATGCGTACACTTCACAGGTTTCATTGTCTGTTGTTAATCACAGCCAGTAATTTTAAATTATTTCAGTATGAATACATTATTGTCAGTCATGCTCTTCATAGTAAAAATTGTGTGTGTACAGATCCACTCTATTATCACAGTATAAACAGATATTTGTGGATCAACTGTGCTGTTTACGGCATAATTAATGTGTCTACTGATAACTGTTCTATCAACAGCATGTTTATCACAGCATAAAGAGTGTGTCTGTGGTTCCATGGTGACCTTTGGATTGTGATATGATGAAGACACTCTGCTGCTCGCAGTGTAAACAATGTGTCTAAGAATCCACAGTGCTGTTCATTTTTCTCCTTCCCTTAAAACTTTATCGAATCTTGTCGCATTTAATTTCTATGTACATTTCTCGCACATTTTAGATCTACAAAGACCAGACCTACATATTTTGGAAAAATCATCTACTCTCATATCATTGGCAGTGTGTTTACCTTTGTTTGTGAAGCTCTTTCTGACCCAGCCAGATCAATCATGAACAGCTTCCCCTGTTTGATTCGTGACTTAATTTTATCAGCTGTATGAAGTGTTGAAGTCTGTTGCACTGTCACACTGAGCAGTGCGTGGGAACGGGAAGAGGTTTTGTTGGCAGCTGTTGGCTCCACTGTTCGAGAGCGGTTTCCCTTCTGGAGCAGATTCATAACCTGAGGAGCACATAAATATATGCATACAGAGCGCTCTGATAGCAACACGAAATAGAAAATGCATTAAAATGCAGGAAAATACTAACTTTATGAATTCTACATGTTGTTATAAAAGTGGTTATCATAATATGAGTTTGGCAGTTTGCAGAACACTTGGACATTATGACGCTCCGTGCGGAACACCACAGGAAATTGGCTTTTACGTCATCAATATAGCTAGGGCCTACAACAACACCGAAAAGTGTGACGTGACGGCATACACGCGCGCGCGCACACACACACACACACACACACACACATACATATATATATGAGATAGCAAGAGAAATAGAAAATTGTAAAGAATTACAAGCTAATGTCCAGAACTTGATTCTTCTGCACATTGGAAAAAGGTTGGCTTCATTGGTGGAATATCTGGGTTCAGTCTCAGAGATAACAATGTTCCATTGGGACGTTATTTAGGCACCACTAATTTGTATTTGAGAAAATTTAAAACTAGGTGCAGAAGAGTTCATGTGTTTCTTACATATGTTTATCTTTATTAAAACAAGTAAATATTTATTATTTATACATTGGCGAGTGCATTTTAATTTGTTACAGCAGTGGTAGTAGAAATATCGCAGACACCAAAATGAAAATGAAAAGGGAAGCTCTGTCGTGATTTCCTTAAAGAAATCTTAACAAACTGCCGCAATCTTAAGTATATCAATGGATTTTCAGGAATAATTTCGTAACCAAATTCTGCACAATTTCTTAGTCTTCATCCTAGTCATATTTTCTGTATATCACAGCCTCCAACATGTAACATCCTAAGAACAGAAGATACATCATATAATTGCTCGTCATATAATACATTAAGATGCTGACTTATGTGGGACAAAGTGCTATTCAGAAACGTTTAGAGAGAACACACTTCACACAAACAAATGAAGTGGCACATTAATGTCTTATAGAAAATCAGCTTCAAAAAATTAAAGCTTCAGGGAAAATATTAGTTACACGGGATAAGAAAATAATTTTTATTTCTTGTCACACGAACTGAAGTGGGTAAACCCAATAACAAATTTTATTAGTTTTTTTAATCAGACAAGGGTTTTAAATTACGGACTTTGAAGTTTGGAGAAACCCTGTATATTACATATAGCAAATACATTTTTTTTAAAGAGTAACAGTGGATGACTCTCTGATACTAAGTGTTCAGCAATAATCAACCAGCATACTGGGACTCTACTTGCCGTGTTACCGCTTTTCCATGGTGGAAATATCCTGGTGAAATCGATCTCCCTACTCATCGCTTACTGCTCCAAGGTTTTCTGGGATGAAGTCTAAGAAATGCACTTTTAAAGACATATGGCTGTGTAGGGTTGTACAAGATCAGCCACCAAATCAGCGGTAGTTTTCTCCATTATGATTTCCCAAAAAGTTGGTAGTGACATTTCAGAATGATTTCCATACTGCTTTCTCCACTTCACTTAACTGGTATTCAAATTTTACGTCCAGTTTTAACTCCCTTATTTAAGGTCCAACAAATACCTCTTCTTTGATTTTAGCATCACTTATCTTGGGAAACTTATTTTTCAGATAAACGCAGTGTTATTTCGATCCTTTGTCTTGACGAAATTGTTTATGAATCCGAGTTTCATGTGCATCGGAAATAAATAAGCTATTTCCAGGTTGATTAGTTAAATATTTACAATAATATCTGTCCTAGAATAAGTGATTCTTGTTTAAGCCACTGTTTTTGAATGCAATCATATTTTCTGTCTCTACAATTCAATTCGCTCAGAAAGCATCGAAACTTTATGCAGCCAAACTGCAAACCAAGCAAGGGAGCAAATGACCTTTAAGTCCCTACAAATATTCCAATTATATTTTTCATACTGGATCTTTTCCAAAAGTAGTTTCTTATTTTCATAGAAATCTTTCATGTTACCTGCATGGTCTAGGTGTACAGGTGGGAAATTATTCCCCTTGTGCAGATTACAGCTCTTAAGCTAATTAATAAAAAACGCCGCTCAGTTGGATCGTGTTAGTGCCCAAGAGCCTCTATAATAGAGCAAACATCATTACAAAATACCAGATCGTTTTCTTGAGAGAAAGTTTATTTGAATTCATTTTAGCAATTCAGAAATAAACATATTTCATTACCTTGGGGAAAAGATTCCACGCTTTTAGTCTGGAACCTAAGGGCTCGGATTGTTTTTTTTAGACAAATGCAAATCACGGATAAGGTTGTTAGGATCTCGTTGTGTTAATAAATGGGGTCCAGGTGAGAAACAACTTGCTTCAAATGTCGGATCGCAACAAACATTTTTCCTTTCCTTCTGTCTGTGATCATCATCATAATCACAGGTGTCATTCCCAAAGGTCGGATTTTCCGGAGGCTTTGGAGGAAATTCTGCACTGTGTGGGAAAGGACTCATTGCAGATGACAAATATGTAAACTTCACTGTGGGTTTGAATTGGGAAGTTATCCATGTGGCGCCAACCATTTACACATCCTGTGAGAAGCCTTACACACGTTACACAACAAATACGAGGAGCCAAACTTTTATCTTTGTCAACCACTTAACAATAAAATAAAGCACACAACATATCTTAATGAGCGAGTCAAAATTTCGCCTCTGAGATTTGAAGGTCATTTCATCACACGCATGACAGAAGGCGTCAGCTTGATTTACACAGTTCCTTGGCATGATGAAAATAAAATAAACTCAATCTTTTCACACAAAACACTTCACTAAAAAGAGCACATAACACTTGCAACTTACCACAAAGCAGTCCGGCAGTTCAGTGTTCCTCAAGCAGAACTTACTGTTAGTTTCATGGCCCGACGTGTCAGTACATGTCTGAGCTTGCACAGTCTGGCTGTCGGTGATTGGAATAACACCCCTACTCTCTTTGTTATGATCAAGTTTTTGTGCCCACACAAATGTTTAAAATACAACTTGACTCAGCTTTATTGAACACATGTTGGCAGCGTGATAAAAAAACTAAGTCACCTAAAATTGCATTTTAAAAAATTCTATCACACAAACACTGTGGGCGATACAGAAATTCGAATAACATATTTAAATTCAGCTTGGAAGAAACATAAGTTACTTTTCTTGTGACAAAAATTACATTTATCAGCCTGTCATGGAAACAATAATTCGTTTAGGCCGTGCCGTGGTTCAGGCGGTTAGTCACCAGTCGCTGACTGCGGAGGTCATGTGGTGGAAATGGCAGTGGAAAATTTGCCCTCTGTCAATATAATTCCACCAGTGTTACGTATTCCTTAATACATCTGCCACCGACGCATTACTGCCTTAGGAATGGACGACGTTCTTACATAACACACTCTCAAACGTAATTCTCTTATTATTACATATGCCTGTGATATGTAATTGTAAGTACTTAGCTAATATTTATCCAAATTTCATTTATCCAAATATTTTTGCTGCTCAAATTTTTAACAATATTCCAAGTATTTCTGTTTCAAATTTAAGGGGTTTTATGTGGACAAACCCACGACAGATAATAAAAATAGGAAAATGTGATTTGGTATTTTTAAATTTCTGTTTGATACATTCGTTGGGAATTCGTAAATATAAATTTTCATGAACTTTAGTCATCTATGTTGAATAGTACTCGAGAAACCAAATATATAATTTTTCATAATATGTTCAAAATCGTTCTTTTCGTTACTCTTTCCAACCCGGTACTTCCAGAAGGGTTTCATGTAGACAGCCCAGTCTAAATCTAAATCTAATTATTATGCGCTTTGCACCAGTACAAAAATTATTAATTATTTCTTACATTAGTTTCGACATATCTAATTAATTTATTTTATCTCTTCCTTCGTCGGACATCAGGAAGAAGCCAATATGCTACACAGTTTTCCCATCTGAAGAATTGTGTGCTAAGAGCTCATTCAGATGTTAAGAAATGTTAAAACCTCCCTTCATATGTTACGTTACCCGCTCTTCAGTACAGAATCAAGTGAAGGATATTTCGCCATTGTAAATTCTAAAGTAAAAGTTTCAGTTTCTTACGTCAATCCAGAATAAATAAATAATTTTAAAGTACTTTTCTCTCAGTATGCATGATATAAAGTTCATATGAATTTGCATAGCAACTGTCCAAACACGTTTCCCTAAAGTTACGAATATGTCGTCAGCTTCAGGATACTTACCTCCTCAGCAGAAGTCGTGGATACTTCTGACAGACGCGTCACTTGTATATTACGGCCTCGTGAGTCCTCACGAAGTTCCAGAAACCCCGAACTTGGGTTTAGGAGGTCACGAATGTTCTCATTGTATATCTCAAGGTAAGACATTGTCACCTGTAAATATGGGTTCAGACTCAGAACAGTGTGTGAAGGACAGTTGAAACAAATTAGGTAGAAAACTGGAAGTTACGATTCCTTTCGGCTATTCATGTAAATTATGAGGTTATCAACGTGAGAGTCTCCACAGGAAATGTGGTTGACAGAACACTGAAACAGGTCACCGAAAGAAGCCGAACATTTTTAAGTCAGTATTAACTGGCAAAGGCGGGCGTGCGTAGAAAACGCGTACACACCATCAATACTGCAAAGACGTACCATTTACCGCTCATTTTTTAGTACTTCATAAATTAATTTACGGTGCGAGGAAGAGGAAGTTGTTTGTCATAGTGGCTTAGGTTAATGTAATGTCCTCCCCCACAACTGCCGTCTCACTCGCACCAAAATTGTAAGCTGCACTTTACACATCATAAGATCATTTGTATTTGTAATATGTAAAGCGCTTTATACACAGATGTCAGTACTGTAGCCTGAACAATGCGGTATCATTGTTAACGCTAGAAAACATTCTGCCAAGAAGTTTTTATGTGGAATTACCTCAGTAATTATTAAAGATTAACAAAGACTTTAATTAGTTTTATTTTGTAAAAGTAACACTTTTAAAGCAAATAAGCATAGTAATGTAACATCTGTAAAAATCTCTGGCCATTTACATTGTGAATAGTGGTAATATCAAAGATGCAATTAAAACCAGTGGTTCTCAAGCGGTTGGTAGCAAGATTTTACCAAATTTGTTGCGACGTTTTGAATGGGAGAATGATTACATAAAGCCAAACATGCAAACTCAAGTGTTATACACACAAAAACAAACAAACACACACATAAGGTTAAAAAAGGGGCCGAAATTTGACAAAACTTTTTTTTGCTTAGATTAGAGGGTAATTGTATGTCATATATAATATTTTCAAACCAACGAATATTTTACAATTTAAATTGAGAGATTCATGAAAACTCCATCATCATTTACTTATGAAAATTTATTGTCTGATACAACAAATTGCATTCGAAAATAGAAGCAATGTTATAAAAGTAGTTCTCTATTCTAATTCTAGTTTACCGACATAAAAAATGTCCCATGTGCATTGCAGGTAAGTTGCGAACACAGCAAAACTTGGGAGCCACTATTATTTTAAAAAAAAAAATTGTTTTGCAGTGCTGCCAAAACTACCAAACTTTCTGGTGCTGTTGAAGATCTGTATCTAATTGCGGAAAGAATTGAAACCTTTAAAAAAACTCACGCAGTGACGAAAATGATACATCTATGCGTTGCAAGGATTTTAGAAATTAATGCTCTAGGGAAATTACAGCCAGTGACATTTCGGTCAGGCATGAAATATGGCGACATAAAAATTAATTTTATATTTTCAATCCATTGAAATAACAGCGGGGGAAAAAGTGCTTTTGTAAAAGTATCAGTTAAAGAAAAAATTGTGTAGTTATCGCATTGGTGTAGTCCCACCTATATTTGAAGAGAGATGCGGATTTTAAGACTCGAGATAAGATATAGCTTCTTATGTCCTTGACATAGGCCTTGCGGTGTAATTAAGAGCAGGTGTCATCTATCCTTCATGTTTAAAATAAATTATATCTCTTCTGACACAAACAGAAAATTTTCCTAGAATCCAGTGTCTTTTACTGCAAGAATATTCAAAAAACTGTGCTCTGAAATGGAGTTTGTATCACGAGAACTCTTACGTGATTTGAAAATTGATGTTTGCCCAAGGGGAACACTTTAATGTGTGTAGATGGTTTTCATGAAAACTGAAAGATTTGCTACGCAAAAAAAAAAAAAAAATTCGCCTACTACTCAGATGTGTGGGTAAATGAATGATTTAAGTACATTTCTGCAAGGTCAGAAACTTGAGACGTGTGTACTACAGAATTGTATCTTTTCAACTAACCCTAAGTGTAAGTATGTCAATTTCAGTATAACGAAGACATAGACCTAGATGTTTCCACCTGTTCTTTAATAGAAAAGAAGTGGTTCAATTTAACGACGAAGGTTACTCTCTTCATGAAAACGTTTCTGATACACCAGAGCTTGCGCAAGACTACTAGCAGTAGAGTCATCAAGTTTGAGTTCTGTTTGTTTTCGGAAACTACCTTTCGGATTTGCATATTCTTTCACTATCAGACATTTTCTACTCATTTTTGAAAATTCTTCTACACTTTTAAAAATTCATCAGCGTAAATTAGGTATCTTAAAGTTGCTTCAAGTTACAACTGAACAATAAAGTAGACTCAGTAAAGAACACGTCTTCAGTGTGCTCTTGCTTCAACTACCAATCATGAGGAAAATTAATCAGAACAAGCAAAACCTCCCAATAAAGAGGCGCCTCCAAAGTGATTATTCCGTTTTCCACACCACTGCGCACACAGTAATGCATGAGCAGAATACAGGTATAATGTCGGGCCAAAAGCCGTTATTTTTTCAACTTTTGCTAAGTATATTTACACTTTTGTTATATGTAGAGTGTTCAGTGACAGAGAGAGTTCCTCGTTCTTAATTTCCACGCAGTACACAAGGAGAAACAAAGCCAGATGTGCACATCTCACTGGGATGGAAACTTGCAATTAAAGATGAAAACTTAGCAATTGCAGCTGGAATATACAAGTTATTGATTAGTATCGCAGCAGCAGAGAAGCCCTTACTGCATTGCAAAGTACAAAATGTGAGCACCACATGTTAAGTTCAGAAATTCACCAGTAGGATTAAATTTTTGCTGCAGACCTCCATTGGCATATACATTTATCAGGTGGCACAGTACCTCATACAGTGGACATATACAGTTATCAGGAGGCACAGTACCTCATACAGTGGACATATACAGTTATCAGGAGGCACAGTACCTCATACAGTGGACATATACAGTTATCAAGAGGCACAGTACCTCATACAGTGGACATATACAGTTATCAGGAGGCACAGTACCTCATACAGTGGACATATACAGTTATCAGGAGGCACAGTACCTCATACAGTGGACATATCCACTGTAGACAGCAGGAGTCCATTGAACTCCAGCAAGCCGCATAAATTAGTTCTGGCTAAGGAAATGAATATGTTTCTTTGGGAATGAATATTGTGTAAATGATAATATGTTATCAGAATTTATCTGAAAAACGATCGAGTACGTTGGGTACAAGTTTCTCTCTAATGAATTAGGCATAAACTACTTTTATTAAGAAGAGAGAAGCAGAAAAAAAAACAAAGAAGGAAATAACACGAGAAAAAACAGCAAGGAATAAATAAATAAATAAATAAATAAATAAATAAGGAGAAGACGGAATACATTACAGGACGAAGCATGTCAGATCACTGTGTCAGTTACTGCGCTCTTCATCTAGTTACATCGAATCTACGGAGATTTTTGCCATCTGCCAACTCTCCCACATGCCAGGTCCCAATCAGCAGTTTCGCAATTAATCAAATTTGAACAATAAGACAATTTTAGCCTGCCATGTGAATAGTCTTTCAAGTACCGTGGAGATCCTGACACTGAAATTTCGTGGCAATTGATTTTTCGTGCAGGGTCCGACCCAAGAGAGGGTGTTGCTTTGTGGCTGGCGGACCTTAGAGCTTCTACGAATCATTTTGCTTTGACATTTACAAGAGTTAGTTACAAATAGAGTATTTCCGTAATATCCGGTGGTTGATAATTTTCGCGTCGAACTGATGCGATAACTATGATCAGAAACCAAGTTATGACCACCAAATTGACTGATTCAAAGCTAATCCTGCTACAGGCACCTCGCTGCCTTGAGTGAAGTTGTTTTCCTTGAATTTAATGAAATATTCATCACACTGAAACAGTTTAAATTCTTGGGCTTTTTAAATACGTGATATAGATATAAATGTGATTTGTATTTTAACAGGTGTCAACATTTCGAAGACTGACAGGGTCTTCTGAATTACATGTAAGACTTAATTTCTTTTCTTACGAAACCACAGTCCATGTCCTTTAGACAGTTTAATGTTGTTTATAAAAAAAAATCGATATTTATTGTGAGGATTTATGAAAAATCTAAATACAAAGTGTGGGCAAAATGCAAAGTTTCTTAATGATGCGACAGGTGGTACTTAATGCGACTACTGGACTTTAAAATCTTAATAACGCCTACTTATGCAGTACAAAGAGCAGGTTTAGAACATCCATTAAGTTACATTTCGGTTTCATGTAAGGTACGAAATACACTGGTCTGTTAAAAATAAACGTGCAATTTGTTGTACAATTTTAGTGCAGCATTCACTACCAAAATAAACGTAAATACGTTCAGGTTTATCGTAGCAGAACACGCCCATAGACACTTAGTTCCATTACGCTTTCTTTTTTTGTAGCACTTCATAGACTGCCTTAATTTTAAAACTCTAAATCGGTTGAAAATATTTTTGGACGTAGCCCACTGGAATTACCGCACGTGTTGTGGTCTTGTTACGACAGCTATGACAGTGCTGCCAATGTTACACTTCTTTAACTTCCACGAGTGTAGCGTAAGAAGAATGTGGCCTACATTTATTAAATTAAATATAGATATTTCTTCCAATTAAATAAGTTTAGATTAATTTAACAAGGTTCGTGTGGAAGAAATATAATTAATTACATCATATGCCAGTGTGTGGGACGAAAGGTTTTCTGTGCCCGGAAGACACCATTATAATTAGCAACATTGAAACCTGCAGCCTTATTTTCGCGACCCACGTTTTCATTGTCCAGCCACCGATCATAGAGCCCCGCGTGGAATGACGACAGTTCAACATTCACAGCGCTGACAATAAACACTTCTTGAGAAGCTGCGTTTTGCTTAGATAGGGCTGAATTCCCACGCGTTGACTCCTCACCCGAGATTTGACGCTGACACAGTCCAACAAGTTAACCCTCTACAAATTACTCTTTCGACCCATTCTTACTTCCACGGCCCCTGTCTGCAGTTCCACATATCCCTCCAACTACCTCAAACTGCCAATTACCCAGTCAAAGTGTCTCCGAGTTATCGGTAATTTTCTCAGACGCATTCCCACGTACCACTTGCACGACACTCTAAACATTGAGCCCATCCGCCTTATCATCCACCGACTTGCAGCCAATATTTTGCTCACTGCCCCTCTCAACCAGCCACCTGGTCCTACAAATAGGGAAGTGTACTGTAGCCTACCGGACCGTTGTGTACGAGAAATACACACACAAACGACCGAAGCACGTTCTGCTGTAATTAGCTCACCGATAGTCGCAGTGTTTGTTTAAACTTTTCACTGCTGATGTTTATATTCACTTTTATTTCACTTTTGTTATTGTATAAATATTTATTCAAATTGGTTAAGGGAAGAATTTTGTAACCTGTCCTCGAAATTGCTGTACATACTTTCTTTGCAATAAATCTTAAAATAGAAAAAAACGATTTGACAAGCATACACAGGGGTCCAAGACCGTCTTTACAAGAGACCGATAGGCTCTGGTGTTGCTACATATTCTGAACCACACTAATTCAGTTTAGATCCCGTAACATTTCTCCAATACGCATTTTGTTATTACCAACTCATCTATACACACGTCCTTCAAGAGGATCTCTTCCTACTAGCCCTGTGACCGTCATTTTGTATACAAGTAATATGATTGCCCCCATGTAAGATACATGTCGTGACCACAAAATTCTTGTTGACTTGGTCGTATTAATGCCTGTTAAAAATACAAATATAAAAATTTCTTCATTTACAAACGGCTGATGAAACAGAAATCTGTCGTAAACAGTCGATACACAATATTAAAAAAGAGATTAAAAAAACTGACAGATCCTTAATAGACCAAAACTTAGAATGAGGCGAAACAATGTTTGTGTGGTCACAACATTTTGACAGAAGATGTGTTTGTAACCCAACTGTCTAGTAATGCGGGAATCTCAGTTTGACGAATTGTGTTGGTTACGACAAATTGCTCTTTCATGAGAGATACGTTACAGCCTCCTATTATCGCGCTTATATACAAATGACCTCCTCAGCTCCACATACCCAAACACCACATTGATGTCACAACAGAGTTCATCTCACAGGTCAAGATACACACAGAATTTCCGTAACCGTATTTGGCTATTGACTTTCTTACAAAACGGAAAATGACTAAAGTGAATAGTAACCAGCAAACGTCGAGCTTCATCTGGTCGTAACGTGTCTTGTTTGGCGTTCTCTTGCAGTAGCTGACGAAGAATAGAAGTCTTCTGGAATTGAAACCTTGTAGATTTGTAATTCGTTATCGATAGAAATTGCGTCGTACCGAAGAATGCTTTAAACATCCTGATTTTAATTTCCTACTATATTAAATTTTGATTTGTTATTGCTCTAATTAAATATATGAAATTTACCACATTTTCAAAATATTGCATAATGTTAATTACATTATGACTGCGCTATACATCATGGACAGAATTTATATATACACGTTCAGTTTTCTTATTCCTGTGGAAAGTAGCAATGGTTTTGTTTGGCCATTTATATTTTCATACAATAAATTAACATCATCTGTGGATGCAATCCGTTCCATTTCAATTCTTATTCCTTGTTAACATACAGACTCCTTTAACTAATAGCAACGTAAGATCTCCTTGGCTCAATTTTGATATTTTCTGTAATATTTGTCCCCATTAAAATTCACTAATTTTCATTAATATGTAAAATACGTAACGGTTTTACATTAGGTATATTATCCCTAAATATCCCTTATATACACTAATTTTCCTTCTACATTTATTCTGCCCACATGTACATAAGACGCCCATTTTACCCTCTATACATTACTTTTTACCCTTATTAGGCCTCCTCGAGGAATGCGATAAGGAAGAAAATTAGGAAGCAGCTGGGGCTGCTAACGCTTGCTGTTTGGAAAGAAGCCTGTAAAACGTTTGTCCATTACCATGTATTCGGCCAGTTACAGCCAAGCCGAAGCCCCAGTGATAGAATCCAGACAACACTTCGCAACGCTCCCGATTTGTGTAAAAATGTTTCACTCGCAGTTTTATTTTGAAGCAACGGTAATCCACATACAATCTCCACCCAGTCAGATGTGTGTATATATCCTGTACACACATATTCTTCACAATAGATAGGCCGGTCTCGAAAAAGAAATAAAAAATGGGACAGCAGTGAATGCCGCGTGCCAAGGAAGCCTCGCACGCGCGCCATAGGTTCCACCAGCCCTGACTCTAACCATAATTGACACCGACGATAGAACGAGGTGAGGGTAGTCAGCGACAAGACCCCAAGAAACAAAACCAATACCCATTTTACAGAAGACTAACTATCTGGATGGGTCCGGCGAATATTGCCCCTAGCGGAATTCGAAACCCATACTGTCCTCCAACCCGGCCGCCTGGTGCAACAGTACAACAGCAACACATTCGGTGTGCATGCCTTATTCAGACCCCAACGGCCATTTAAGAAATATCTGTTAACTTCGAAAAGTCAGAAAACCGTGTCCGTGTGACATTTTGAAGGCATATGGGGGAATCAGGAACGGATGCCGGCATGAACCTCGACAACAGACAGAGGTGAGTAGTCAGCTTCACCATCCGGCAGCTTTACGCAAAGAGAAAAACTACCAGTGTACATTGAATGGGCAGCAGGGTGGTTTCAGAGTCGGTCTGGACGATTTAGAGAAGAGAGAATACTTTGCCCCTGCCAGGACATTTCGTAGACTAGTATCTATGCCTACTAAGATATTCAGCCTTTTCACCCCAAGGCAGTGGGCCCAGCAGTTAGACATACTTCAGCCCTGCAGCTGGAGACAGCAATTCCTCCGAATGGCCGATAACACTGACCGCCTCCACACAGCGCTTACACTCATAAAAAACCAACCACCAAATTACTAAGTGGAAGGTCCTTAACCGGACTACCTTTATTGTTTTCCTACAGTAAGGCCCACAGATCATCTAGAATAGGCCTGTCTTTCTGAGTAGGTTCCTAGGCCTATGCAGTACGTGCATGTGGGACTATTGTAAGTCGTATGAAAATACACTCTTAACATAGGGTGAGTTGAGTTCGCATACATCGAGGAATTGATTTTGTATGGCATTGAGAGCTACTCTGTTATAATTGGTAACGTCATGCCCTACTTGTTTATAATCTTCGTCTGCCAGTCTCTACCCCTAAAGCTAAAAAACTTCACAGTACAGCTTCATCTTGAAAATGTTGTAGTTAAAAAGCTGGTAAGGAAATTGCCTGACTTTTTTGGATCCAAGTATTCACTACCATGTTGAAATAAGCCTGTGCATGGACCCTATTCTCAGCCAGTTGATTCAGTCCACATCGTCAAACACAGCTCCCAAGATCTATTGCGTCGTCGTCGTCATCATCATCGTCATCATCATCATCGTCATCGTCATCATCTCACCTACTATCACAAAGTAAAGCAACTCATTCATGCAATTCTACCTGATTTTTCCTTAGTTCTTGGATTCAGTTATTCAGAGCACTATGTTCATCGCCCTCATCCAATGTTTTCAATTACAATGAGAGACCGTTTCAAATTCATCAGTTTCCAAACCTACCGTATACTGCTCTGGGTGCTTAGATTCCTGGACAGCCTGGAAGAGATCCTTGAGGGCCCTGACCATTATGCCAGGCTGCTGAGTATTCCCTACCATGGTGTGCGTTTTGCCAGAGCCTGTTGCGCCGTAAGCAAACACAGTGGCATTGTATCCCAACAAGACGCCCGACACTAGGCTCCTAGATGTCGCCTCGTACACCATGTCCTGGAACGGCGACAGAAAGAGAACGTGATCAGTTCCTGACATTACCTTCAACATTACTGTTGTCCTGCACACTGTCCAATGCTTCGGGGCTTTACACACACAAGGTGTAGGAAACTGAACTTCAACTGTAAAGGGGTCTAATCATTTGGGTCCCTTTCTGGTCCAGTAACTGACATTGAGCCTGGCACAACTGCTTAGGGCTTCTTACATTTAGTGGTGGTAAAAGATTCACAATCCTAAATATGTACGAAAACTCCCATGACACTGCATACTGTGCAGAATACGTCATGTTGCTGCAACCTACCGTCGTCACAAACTTCTACACGCATCTGAAGTGACATGCAACGACCGACAGAGTCTGCAGTATTCTGTGCAGAACAAACGTGAATTTCGTATTTCTCCTACACGTCTGGGCAAGGCTGGGCAGTCAACAGGAAGGATACCTAATCGTAACATAATACAAAGCAGAAACTGGTTAATGTTTACATATGCTCCCTGCCGATGGCCCAACCTGACCGAAAGGTGTAGGAAAAATGGTAAAATTATATTTCTTATTGTAGATTTATCCACATAAGAGCCTAATGCAACACTTCAGGAACTTATGTGCTTGCAATGAGCATTATTTGCAAAACGAATACAAATAAACAATTTGTAGGTTATTTATTTCATCAGAATGTTTGGTCTCTAAAACCACTTGACAGATTTTGATGAAATTTGGTATTAGGGGAGGAATGATAATCCATGTATAAAACTCATCTTATGGTTTATGACACACATCGCGTGCCTTTAGCACGATCTGCGGTCCTGAAAACAGTCAGTAACTTGCCAATTGAACTTGAAATAACGTTATTATTGCGATTTTCCACAAACACATAACTTAGTTGACCACTTTTTACGATCCTAATAACAAAAATGACTTATTTTGTACGTGTTTGAGATGAGTCTTTTATTCTGTACTATCAACTGCCGTTAGATTTATGGGATAGTAAAATTTCACAACCATGCTCTGTGATAAAAAAAATAACTGTATATGTGCTACGCTCGTCAGATTTCCGCTTGGCAAGTTCGTAATGCTCTTACGTAAATCTTACGTAAATCTCTATTCAATCCTAGCCGTCTCTGTTTGCTAGCTCACTATCATACTGTAACTTAAGCCACCTGATTACATCTTCCCGAAATATGAGCTACTGCTCGGCGAGTGAAATTTGTCAACTACTCACAAACATCTAGGGTTAGGACAGGAGTCGTAACAAGGGACTTCCTGGCCAATTATGGGGTCCACGCTGCATTAGGCACTACTGGGCTCTTTCTGGGCGGGTAAAGCTGACGACTTGCACCAGTCTAACAGCACAATTAACCATTAATGACGCTGTAACTCATTTCCTCTGTAGGTCTCCAGGACATGGCAAATGGCTAAGGAGGCAAATTTATTTATTTTTCAGGCTTTCTTTCTGCAAAAAATTAAGGTCTTATGAGGAGATCACTCCCTTCTCTCTGCGAAGTAGTGTCAGCGACTAAAGCCTTTGTCCAATTTTCGTGAAATTCCGTGAAGTAGTTCTTTACAGGAAGTCACTGAGCAAGAGTTATTTTCGTGTAAACCGACTCAGTGACAGTCGCACTTTACCAAGCGGCTAAACGAATTTCTACCCGTACTTTACATATTTCTTGACTGATTTTTGTCAAATTCGGTACAGAATCTCTCCACCTAATTTTATCATGCAATATAAATTTTGTTAAAATCGGTGCAGTAAAAGCAACCGTTTTCTCGAGGGTGCAAAATAATTTTTCCATAGACCTATTCTCTACATTTTTGTCAGATTTAGTTAACATTAAGTGCACGAGACATCGATAAAAATTTGTTGGGTGATGTGAGTTAAGTGAATATTGGCGCAGTGAAATATGCATTTTACTGAGTGGCATAAATGCATTTATACGGGGTGTCCCAGGAGGAATGTGCCATACTTCGGGAGAGAGTTCCTTATGTTAAACTGTACCGATATAACCCAAAACACCTATGTCCAAAGTTGAACGGTTACGGAGATAATGGCCAGAGAAAAGTGTGGGCGTCATAAGTGTCGAAATCCTGTACGCCGTCCGTGACGTCATACTTGTCCAATGCGCCTGCCCGATCAAAGAGACATGGTCATGCAGTGACCTTGGCGTGTGCGCTACAGCGCACGGTAGCTCTGACGTCACAAGATAACAGATCAGCTGCGGCCTGCGTAAAGTACTTGGAAGTCATAGGACAACTATGACACGAGTGCGAGTGTTTTTGTAGTTCAATTTAATGGCTTTGTGTCACTCACAAGTGACTTTGATGTTACGTACAGCTACTAACATTACAGAAACCACATATTCCTGCCAGTTTCAATATGTATTTGGTAATCAATAAGTGAGTAACAGCTGTCAAAGTTTCAAA
>Ga0123355_10006157_pt1 | contig 17706 bp, 16 predicted proteins | sample TergutEmb28metaG_3_FD_89872 | JGI IMG/M metagenome (GOLD analysis project Ga0123355, IMG submission 89872) | Embiratermes neotenicus P1 segment gut microbial communities from Petit-Saut dam, French Guiana - Emb289 P1 | ecosystem: Host-associated > Arthropoda: Insects > Digestive system > Gut ...
CAGGCAACAAAGGTGCAAGTTTATCCCACATTTTATCGGACATATCGTGCCTTCTATGTTCTGGTTTCTTATTGTTAAGAGGATAGTATTTCGCTTTATATTTCATAAAAGTATTTTCCTTTTAGTTTTTATTCTTATTATTGCATAGGGGTTTTAGTTTGTCCACAGGCTATAAGGATGCTTTTTTGTTGTTGTATTCCCAAAAGAGAAGGTGAAAATAACAGAAATGTGGTTTTATTTGACGCTTACGATTGAAACTACCATAAAGCTGTTCTAATACTCTGCCCTTTTTCATATATATAAGCTAACAAATATTTAAGGGAGGGCCATTTCTTGAAGACATATATTGAAGAGAGGGCTGTGGAAGTAGCCAACTTTATTATCAACTCTAATGCTACTGTAAGGGAAACAGCCAAAAAATTTGGCATAAGCAAGTCAACCGTACATAAGGATGTCACTGAACGTTTGGTAAAAATAAACCCTAATTTGGCAGGTGAAGCGCGTCGAGTTCTGGAAGTAAACAAGTCAGAGCGTCATATCCGTGGGGGCATGGCAACCAAAGAAAAATATCTGCATCAACACACACACATTAAAAAATTTTAAACATTGCACCTGTGCCCTTGATTATGGGTGACAGGTGCATTTTATTTTTTGTTTGCTAGAGAATGGTATTCGCAGTTTCCGTCACTCAACGTTTTTCACCCCTTGCATTTCCATAGTATAAAATGCTAGAATATTGCCTGTGAATGAATGGAAAGGGGCTACCCATATTGTTAAACAAAAAGGGTATCAATGACATTAATGTAAAGGGCAAACGTGTCCTTGTTCGCTGTGATTTTAATGTTCCACTTCAAGACGGCGTAATTACAGACGAAAATCGTATTGTGGCAGCATTGCCTACATTAAAAAAACTTATTGCCGATGGAGGGAAACTTATTTTATGTTCCCATTTGGGCAAACCAAAAGGTCCAGACCCAAGTGCAACTCTTGCGCCAGTAGCAGAGCGTTTAGGCAAACATCTTGGGCAAACTGTAAAGTTTTTAGAGGACGATGCAGTAGTAAGTGACAAAGTGCGTGCAGCAGTGGATGAAATGAAAGATGGCGAAGTTGTACTTTTGCAAAACACCCGCTTCCGCCCAGAAGAAGGCAAAAATGAAGAAGCGTTTTCAAAAGACCTTGCTTCGATTGCAGATGTTTATGTAAATGATGCATTTGGTTCTGCACATAGGGCGCATTGTTCTACAGTGGGTATTACCAAATTTATATCTGAGTCTGCTGTAGGTTATCTTATGGAAAAAGAATTGAAGTTTCTTGGTGGTGCAATAGAAGACCCGCAACGCCCATTTGTTGCTATTTTGGGGGGTGCGAAAGTGTCCGACAAAATCCCTGTAATTAACAATCTACTTGGAAAAGTGGATAAATTAATTATTGGGGGCGGTATGGCATACACATTCTTTGTGGCACAAGGTTATGGGGTAGGCAAATCGCTATTAGAGGAAGACCGTGTTGAATTCGCTAAAGAAATGATAGCAAAAGCCAAAGAAAAAGGTATTGAACTTCTCCTACCTGTTGATACAGTGGTTGCAAAAGAATTTAAATCTGATGCAGAATACAAAACAGTCCCTTCAAGTAATATTGAAGATGATTGGATGGGGCTTGATATTGGCGAAGAAACGCGCAAAATCTTCACAGAGGCACTTAAAGGCGCGAAAACTGTTATCTGGAATGGACCTATGGGTGTATTTGAATTCCCTAACTTTGCCAAAGGAACTTTAGCGCTTGCACAAGCACTTGCAGAACTTGATGCAACTACCATTATTGGCGGCGGTGACAGTGCAGCGGCAGTAAACCAACTAGGTTATGGTGAAAAGATGACTCACATTTCTACAGGTGGTGGTGCATCATTGGAATTCTTGGAAGGTAAGGAACTTCCAGGTGTAGTTGCTGTACAAGAAAAGTAGAGGACAGTATAAAATGCGAAAAAAAATAGTAATCGGAAATTGGAAGATGAACAAGATTCCCAGCGAAGCAAAAGACTTTGTGCATGAGAACAAAGAAAAATTTGACAGCAGTAAAGTTGATGTTGTTTTGTGCGTGCCTGATGTAAGTTTAAACACCGTAATGGGCGAGTTAGAAGGCACTCATATAAAAGTTGGCGCACAAAATATGCACTATATGGATAATGGTGCTTATACAGGTGAAATATCTGGAAAAATGCTTGCAGACATGGGTGTTAAATATGTGATTATTGGACATTCTGAAAGGCGCGAACGTTTTGGCGAAACTGATACTACAGTCAATCTTAAAACACTAAAAGCTCTGCAACATGGAATCACGCCCATTATTTGTATTGGCGAATCTCAAAGACAACGTAAAGAGGGGCGTACGCAAGAAGTTTTGCGTAAGCAATTAGCATTTGCACTTGACGAATTGACACCTGAAGATGTGACAGAGGTTATTATTGCTTATGAACCTATTTGGGCAATTGGCACAGGTGAAGTTGCAACAGATGAACAAGCAGAGGAAGCATGTGCATTAATTCGCGAACAAATTACAAGGCGATTTGGACAAGATGCAGCATATAAAGTTCGTGTTCTTTATGGTGGAAGTGTAGACGACAAAAATGCTAAAGTGTTGTTTAATATGCCAAATATTGATGGTGGTTTAGTTGGTGGTGCAAGTTTGAAGCCATCTTTTGAACAGGTGGTGCATTTTGAGTAACAGCAATTCCCAAAAGGAAACCCTTGTGCTTATGATTTTGGATGGTTATGGGCTTTCGAATGAAGATGAAAAGGAAGCAAATGCTATTCATCTTGCTCAAACGCCTCATATTGATTGGTTATTTGATAAATTCCCATTCCAGCCTGGTGCGGCATCTGGAATGGATGTTGGTCTTCCTGATGGGCAAATGGGCAATTCTGAAGTTGGACATACCAATATTGGAGCAGGGCGTGTTGTTTATCAAGAACTCACCCGTATATCCAAAGAAATAGCCGATGGTGATTTTTATGAAAATGAAGTCCTCAAAGGTGCAGTTGAGAATGCAAAAGGTGGAAATGCCTTACATTTGTATGGCTTGCTCTCTAATGGTGGTGTTCATAGCCATAATTCCCATTTGTATGCACTCCTAGAGCTTGCCAAAAGAGGCGGACTTACAGAGGTGTATATACATGCTTTTCTGGACGGACGCGATACTCCCCCAACTTCTGCTCTTGGATTTGTGAAAGAGCTGGAAGAAAAAATGAAGGAAATTGGTGTAGGGAAAATTGCTACTATTTCAGGGCGTTATTATGCAATGGACAGGGATAATCGATGGGAACGTGTGCAACTTGCTTATGAGGCATTAGCCGAAGGAAAGGGCGAAACAGCCCCCAGTGCAGTTGCTTGTATAGAGAATTCTTATGCCAATGGCGTAAACGATGAGTTTGTATTACCCACTGTAGTTTTACAGGATGGAAAACCAACTGCAACAATCAAAGAAAAAGATTCCGTTATATTCTTTAACTTCCGTCCTGACCGTGCAAGGGAAATTACTCGTGCATTCTGTGACCCAGACTTTGATGATTTTCCGCGCCCAAGAGGAATGTTCCCGCTATACTATGCTTGTTTTACTGAATATGATTCTACGATTGAAAACAAGCATATAGCCTTTGTTTCACAATCTATGGATAATGTACTTGGGCAGTATTTAGCCGAAATGGGACTTACTCAATTACGTCTTGCTGAAACAGAAAAATATGCACATGTAACATTCTTCTTTAATGGTGGTAATGAAGAACCTTATGCAGGGGAAGACAGGATTCTTATACCCTCCCCTAAAGTAGCAACCTACGATTTACAACCAGATATGAGTGCACATGAAGTTACAGACAAACTGATTGAATCATTAGAATCTGGCAAGTATGATTTGATTGTTGTTAATTATGCCAATTGTGACATGGTTGGGCATACTGGTATTATGTCTGCGGCTATTCAAGCAGTGGAAACTATTGATACATGTATTGCCCGTGCCATAGACACTATGGACAAAACAGGCGCGAAAATGCTACTTTGTGCCGACCACGGCAATTCCGACAAAATGATTGACGCTGTAACAGGTGACCCATTCACTGCACACACCACAAATCCTGTGCCTTTTGCACTATACAATTGCCATGGTTATGGTTTAAAGGCTGGCGGACGCTTGGCAGATGTTGCTCCAACCTTATTAGAACTACTTGGTGTGCCTAAGCCCCCAGAAATGACGGGTACAAGTTTATTAGTGAAGTTGTAAAAATGTGGGAGTTTGAGGGTGAAACCCTCACGGTCTTATTTTTAAAATATAATTTAGGAGATAACAAAATGTTAAAAAACTTTATTGAAATTGAGAATATTCAAGCACGCGAAATCATGGACTCCCGCGGGAATCCAACTGTTGAAGTTGAAGTATTAGTTTCAGACGAAAAAGGAAATGTGTTTACAGGTATGGCAGCAGTGCCTTCTGGTGCATCTACTGGTGCATTTGAAGCTGTAGAACTTCGCGACGGTGGAGACCGTTATCTTGGGTTGGGCGTAGAAAAAGCAGTTGATAATGTAAATGATATTATTGCAGATGAAATTTGTGGCATGAATGCACTTAACCAAGTAGAGATTGACAAAAAAATGATTGAACTTGATGGTACGCCAAATAAAGCACGTTTGGGTGCTAATGCAATCTTGGGTGTGAGTATGGCTGTAGCTAAAGCGGCAGCTGAAGCATTACGTATGCCACTATATCAATATCTTGGTGGATTTAACGCAAAACAATTACCTGTGCCAATGATGAACATTCTTAACGGTGGTAAACATGCAGATAATACTGTAGACTTCCAAGAATTTATGATTATGCCAGTTGGGGCTTGTTGCTTTAAAGAAGCATTACGTTGGTGCGCAGAAATTTATCATAATCTTAAAAAAATCCTTAAATCTCGTGGGCTTGCAACGGCCATTGGTGATGAAGGTGGATTTGCACCAGACCTAGCAACACCAGATGAAGTACTTGACACTATTTTGGATGCAGTCAGACAAGCTGGTTATAAACCAGGTACAGATATTCGTATTGCTCTTGATGTAGCGGCTACAGAGCTATATGGCGATGCTAAAAAGAACGGCAAAGAAGGCATGTACTACTTTGCTGGCGAAAGCAAAATGAAAGGCGAAGAAATTTATCGTACATCTGCCGAAATGGTTGACTTGTATGAAGAATTGGCTAAAAAATATCCTATTATCTCTATTGAAGACGGCTTGGACGAAGAGGATTGGGACGGCTGGAAATTGCTTACCGATAGAATTGGAAATTATGTTCAAATAGTTGGTGACGACTTGTTTGTTACTAACACAGAGCGTTTGCAAAGAGGCGTTGACACAAACACAGGTAACTCCATTTTGATTAAAGTAAATCAAATTGGTACTTTAACAGAAACATTTGAGGCTATGAAATTAGCACATCGCAACAACATGACCACTATTGTAAGTCATCGTTCGGGCGAAACAGAAGACTCCACTATTTCCGATATCTGTGTAGCAGTAAATGCTGGTCAAATCAAAACAGGTGCCCCCGCACGCAGTGATAGAGTTGCAAAATATAACCAACTTCTCCGTATAGAAGGTGAATTGGATGAAGTTGCAGAATATCCAGGTCTTGGCGCGTGGTTTAACCTGAAAAACCTAAAATAAGAAGTGTGTATATAACTAAATTTGCACGTTTTTAAATTAATTCACGGTAAAGTTAAAAACCCCCTGTCTTTCGACAGGGGGTTTTTAAATATTTTGAAAGAATTATAATATTGCCAAAATTTAGAAAATTCATTGCCCGCAATTTTACGCATGTTATACTACCAAAAACTTACAAAGGACGTGTATATCATGAGTCACAAGGAAATTCTAAACCTCCCTCTAGACAGCGTAAAACCAAACCCCTACCAGCCACGACGAATTTTTGATCTATCTGGCTTGGAAGAATTAGCTTCATCCATAAAACTGTATGGGGTTTTGCAACCAATCAGCGTTCGCCTAATTAATAATACAAGTTATGAACTTGTAGCTGGAGAACGGCGATTACGTGCAAGTAAAATAGCAGGAATGACAACAGTTCCAGCAATTCTTATTGACATTAACGACATGGACAGCGCGGTAATAGCACTTATTGAAAATCTACAACGCAAAGATTTACATTTCTTTGAAGAAGCAGAGGGTTTTCTAAATTTAATGGGTGATTATGCATTCACACAGGAAGCTCTTGCAACAAGAATAGGCAAAAACCAATCCACGATAGCCAATAAATTGCGTTTGTTAAAATTATCTCGCCCAGTACAAAAGCAAATTATAGAAAACAACCTAACAGAACGCCATGCCCGAGCATTGTTGAGTTTGGATAGAGAGGCTGTGCAGCTAGAAGTTGTTAATAAAATAATATTAGGGAGCTTAACAGTTCGCAAAACCGAAGAATTAATTAGTTCATTACTTAAACCAACTACAGAAAAAACTAAAGCTGTGGTAACCCCATATAAGGCAAACATGCGTGATATTCGCTTGCTAACAAATTCTATCAAGGAAAATTTAGAAATTGTTCGCAAATGTGGCATGGAAGCAGAATTTGATATGCAAGAAATTGATAATGGTTATAATATTACTATAAAAGTGTGTTATAGTGTTCAAAGCGCGTAAGTGTAAGGTGAAAAAAGCAGAATGTTATTGCATTCTGCTTTTTTAGATTATTTTTTCATACATTATTTAATAAACGACATATCATGTGAACAATATGATACCTTATTTGTATATCAATATCCGTTAAGAGTAAGGTCTGTAAACTAAAAAATCTAAAAAGACAGATCATCATACTTGATTTCATGGTAGTTCTTTAGAGTGTGTTCGGTAAAGAGGATTTAGTTTTTGACAATGCATTTTTATCTCATTCTTTTCATATGGGACAAAATGAGTGGCGTATATTCAGTAGTGGGTGATGATATATGACTGCCACACAAAAAAAGATTACAATGGATATGCGTTCAAATGGCGCAAGTTATGCCAAAATTGCAACCACTCTCGAATTATCAAAAAACACAGTAAAATCGTTCTGTCAAAGAAATAAACTTGTTCAAGCCGCTAATGCAAAAAAGTACAGCTATATATATTGCAAGCAATGCGGGACTGAGTTTGAAAAAATATCAGGTAGAAAACCCCAAATATTCTGTTCTGATAGTTGTCGTGCAGTTTGGTGGGTGACACATCCAGATAAACTCAACCGCAAAGCTATATATAATTTCATCTGCGAACATTGCGATTTAGATTTTACCGCTTATGGAAACAAAACTCGGAAATACTGTACTCATGCCTGTTATATTGCCAGCCGCTTTGGGGCAACTATGGCGAAATGAACAGCGAACAATTCAAACGAGAACAGTTTTACCAAACAACTGTCGCCATTGTGAGAACAATGCTTAATAATCACTTAATAACCCCAGACGAATTTCGCCAAATTGATACGATGTTGCTTGAAAAATATCAACCCCTATTGGGCAGTTTAAGTGCTGGAGAAATGCGTAAAATCCATTAAATTGAATTTACTACACCTGTGTTCCCATACGATTTACTTTATATAGCAGTTTTGTGGAACTAAAGCAGTCACAGGATTTAGGCGTTCTAAATCTAAGTCTTATAATGCAAGGGGGAAGCAAATGAAAAAGTCAGTAACCGTAATCCCCGCAACAATCCTCCAATACACATCTACACCCATAAACGAATTCAAAAAACGGCGTGTGGCTGGTTATGCGAGAGTTTCGACCGACCATGAGGAACAACAATCATCATATTCTGCTCAAGTTGATTATTATACAAACTACATAAATAGTCGCGATGATTGGAAGTTTATTTCTGTATATACAGACGATGGCATATCTGCCACCAGCACTGCAAAACGAGCTGGTTTTAATGCAATGGTTGAAGATTCACTTGCTGGAAAGATAGACCTCATCATAACAAAAAGTGTAAGTCGGTTTGCCCGGAATACTGTAGATAGTCTTTCAACCATACGCAAGCTAAAAGAAAATGGAACAGAGGTATTTTTCGAGAAGGAATCTATATGGACATTTGATAGCAAGGGCGAATTACTAATAACTATTATGTCATCACTGGCACAAGAGGAGTCCAGGAGCATATCTGAAAACGTAACATGGGGTCAGCGGAAACGAATGCAGGATGGCAAAGTTAGCCTTGCATATAGTCGCTTTCTTGGTTATGATAAAGGCGAAAATGGTACACTTGTTGTAAACGAAGAAGAAGCCAAGTTGGTGCGTTTCATTTTTAAGATGTTCATTGATGGTGGCACCCCATATTCTATCGCTAAATATTTAACAAATCAGGGAATACTCTCTCCAAGTGGTAAACAAAAATGGCATGCATTTACCATCCAATATATGCTCACAAATGAAAAGTATAAAGGTGATGCCTTACTTCAAAAGAGTTATACTGTGGATTTTCTTACAAAAAAGACTAAAATTAACAAAGGAGAAATTCCACAATATTATGTGGAGAAATCACACCCAGCCATAATTGAGCCAATAGTTTTCGAGTTAGTACAACACGAGTTAAGCAGACGAAAGGGAAATACATCCCAAAGCCGCCACAGTGGGACAGGGCTTTTTTCTAGTAGGTTAAAATGCGGCGAATGTGGTTCTTGGTATGGTTCAAAAATCTGGCATTCTAATACCAAATATCGCCGCATTATTTACCAGTGCAATCATAAATCCAAAGGAGAGGGGAAATGTGATACTCCACATTTATACGAAGATACAATCAAACAGCGATTTGTCTTAGCTGTAAACAAGCTGTTTACTAATGCAGATAAAGATGAAGTTACCGCAAATCTTACGATAATAAAGAAATCTCTGTTTAACACATCTTCCCAAGAAGCAGAACATACATGGTTGCAGAGTGAATTGATGGTTACGACAATGTTGATTCAAAAATGTATGAATGAAAATCCTTGCAATGCTATGAAGCAAGGAGATTATTTTCAAAATTACGAAGACCTAGTAGGGCGGTTTAATATGGCACAAACCCGCCTTGAAGCGGTGGCTGGGCAAATATCTGATACTAAGGCGCGAGGGCAATCTATAGGGCTTTTCATTGCCAAACTAGAAAAGCAAGAAGATCTGGTTACCGAGTTTGATAGCCATTTATGGTGTAGCCTTGTTGATTATGTAACAGTTTTCAGCGAGAAGGATATTCTGTTTGTATTCAAAGACGGGTCTGAAATAAAAGCATAATTTCAATCATTTAGAAGTAACAGTATGATGTGCTGGTGGTGCGTAGACCATTCAAAAAACCGACCAATCGCTATCCCGAATGGTCGGTTTTTCTTTTTGAAGATGAAATAAAACGTACTCTACGATCTCTTACAAATTTACGATCTCTTACAAATTTCTTACTTGCACAAATTAAAAATATTCACAACATCTTGCCATATGAGGCGTTTAAAGTTGCCTATTCCTTTTTCATCCCCAAAGTATGCCCCTGTTGCTTTTTTAGCCATCTCCTCAAAAGCATCTATACCTATGCCCAACTCGGTTAGTGTTGCAGGCAGTCCCATTTTTTCAAAGAACTCTTCAAGGCGTTTAATTCCTTCTTTAATTATAGCCTCTGGTTGACGATAGCTACCTTCAACACCCATTACATTTACAGCAAATTGCACAAACATTTCTAAATTATCTTTATATACATACTTCATCCAAGCAGGAGTTAACACGGCAAGTCCTGCACCATGTGCTACATCATTGTATGCACTTAATTCATGCTCCATATTATGAGTTGCCCAATCTTGAGCGCGTCCGATTCCCAACCAGTTGTTATGCGCTAAAATTCCGCCTAGTCCAACTTCTGCCCACGCCTCATAATTTTGAGGATTTTCTATAACCAGAAGGGCATTTTTCATTACGGTTTTTAGAATGCTCTCACACAGTCCGTCGGTGATGTCACAATTTAGTGTGTGTGTAAAATATCTTTCAAGAATATGGCTGAGAATGTCTGCCACACCATAACCAATTTGATTATTTGGTAGGGACATAAAATATTCTGGATTCACTATACTAACCACAGGACGAATTAAATCGCTGTTAATACCGTTCTTACGCCCCTTTTCTTCGTTGGATACTACTGCGCTGGAACTCATTTCACTGCCTGCCGCTGGAATTGTTAAAATCGTTGCTACAGGCAAAGCCTTATCAATAGGTGATTTGCCCTCGAATTTGTCCCATACATCACCATCATAACACACACCAACTGCAATTGCCTTGGACGAGTCTATCGCGCTGCCCCCGCCGATTGCTAGTATAAAATCAACATTTTCCTTTTTGCACAGGGCTATTCCCTCATTAACTAGACTTAGACGGGGGTTAGGCACTACACCACCCAGTTCAACATACTTGATTCCTGCATTAGTTAATGACTTGGTAACATCATCATATAGTCCGATTTTTTTAACTGTTCCACCCCCATAGTGTAACAGTACTTTTTTTGCATATGGCTTAATTAATTCGCCAATTTGATGTTGTGTACCTTTACCAAAAACTAAGTTTGTGGGAGTACAGATTTGAAAGTTTTGCATAATAAATACCTCTATTCTTAATATATGAAAAAATATTTAAATCTCAAGCCTTTAATTTAAACTCTTCAATTTTTGATTCTGCTACTCGTTTCACGAGTTCAAACAAAAATTTCTTGAATTCTTTCATTTTTAATGCTCCCTGTTATATGACATTAAGAAACAAAAAATACATATAAAGCGAATAAAAAAAAGCACCGTAAAGGGGGGGCTTCACGGCACTAAACATATTTTAGCACATAGCTTTGTTAAATGCAATATGTTCCTAAGAAAAATTTTTAAATTATTCTTCAGAGTTTGTGTTTCCAGTCATTGCCAATCTCACAGATAATGAATTATTTTCTGCCTCAAGGTCGGCGACTCTTTGTAACTGTTGAGTAAGCATATCTATTTGCTGGTTTTTAGCCTCTGTTAGAAGGTCAAGTTCTTTGCGATGAGATTCGTTAAGTTCATTCATCAACTCCTTGTGTTCTTCAATTTCTTTTTGTGAACTCATATCTTTAAATTCCACAGCGCGTTTTTCGGATTCAAGCAAAAGTTGTTGCTCTTGTAGTTCGCCCATACGCTTGTTGTAATCGTTGTTAAGTTCTGCCAACTGTTCAAGAGATTTTAAATTTATATCGCGTTGATGTTCAAGTTCTGCATGAATGCTCTCCAAACGGTCTGTACGATATTTTCCCAAATCGTCGTCAATCTCTCTTATTTTATCAAGTTTTATTCTTGAAAGTTCTTCCATAGTTTCAAGGGATTTCTTCTGAATTTCTGCCAATTGTTCATCACGTTGTAAACAGAATTGTGCTTCTAGGTTGTCAAGTTGCTGGCGTACTTTTGCTTGCTCTTCTGCAAGGGCGGCACTTCTTTCCCTTAGAGAAACCTCGACTACACGGAATTCCTCTTGATGACGCTTTTCACGTTCTTCAATTTGTTTTAGGCGACCAGCACAAACATTTTCAACTTCCGCAATTTTTTCTGTTGTTAGCTTTTCTATTTCAATTTGACGGTCTAGCTGTTCTTTTGCCAATTCCGCCTGTGTTTCCTCTGAAACTCTGCTGTATTCGTCACGCAAGATATTAATTTGATCTTCAAGAATTTTACGTGCCTCTTTGAGTGCTTCCAGTTCGCCTTCAACACGGTCAACCGCTTGATTGCATGTTTCAAGCCTTTCATTACGCATGTTTTCCAATGAAGCAACTCTACTAATGTAAACCTCTTCAAGGTCGTTAATGCGTGCCTGTCGTAGATCTTCGACTTCTTTTAAACGTTGTAGGCGTAATTCGTCAATCTCTTTTAGCTTATCGCTCTTTAGTATTTCCATATCCACTTCAATTTCGGCACGTACTTTTTCGTGCTTAACCATCAAAACATCTATTTCCCCAAGTATTGCGGCTTTTTTTGTTTCCATTTCGGTAATTTCCAATTGCATGGCATTTTTTTCTTCTTGATGCTGAACACGCAAGCCATTTATTACTTTTTTGTGTTCATCTATTTGTGCCTCAAGTTCTTCACCCTGCCTTGCTATTGCGCCAGCCCGTTGCTCGTCAAGAAGTCGTAATTCTTCCACACGAATTTTTTCTTGCTTTACTATATTTTCAGAGCGAGTTTTGTCATATTCATACTCCAATAGCTTTATTTCATCTATGACTGTCTGTTTTTTGGCTTCGTATCCTAATATTTCATCTTCCCATTGACGACGTTTTGCCGCAATTTCGTCACGGCTTTTTTTCTCTTCATCAAATAAGCCGTTTAGTATACCAGCACGTTCCTTTTCTGCATCGGCTAACATTTGTTCCTTTTGTGAATCTACATCTGCCATTTGTGTGGTTTTATAGCGCGACACTTCGGCTTGTACTTTATTCCACTCTATTGCTTTTGTTTGTTCCATGTCGGAAATTTCGGCTATAAGGACTTTTTTTGTTTTGTCAAGCTCTGCCACAGCCATTGAATGCTCTAAATTTATTTCACGCAGGCTTGCTTCTCGCTCTGCCCTAATGCGTGTTACATATGTTTCTTTTTCGTCAATTAGGCGCGATTCTGCTCTTTCACGCTGTTTTTCCAAGTCCGCAAGTTCTTTTTTTGTTTCGCTTATTTCATCTTCAAGTTCAGCTTTGCCTTTTAACATAAAAGCAATTTCTTGCTGCAAGTTTTTTATCATAGACACACTTTCAGAAGATTTATCCATATGAAGCTGATCTAATTCTTCCCCAAATGTTTCTATGGAGGCGTAACGTTCTGTACGTATTGCGTTTAGCTCGGCTTTTGCTTCGTTGATTTGTTTTTCCAGTGTTTCTTTGCGTTCGTTTAGGGGCAAAACGTCCTCTGCTAATGCTCTCTCACGTGCGTTTAACTCAAATTCCTTTCGCTCTAGCCTTTCGCGAATTTCATCAAGCTCGGCTTTTTCTCTGCGGATTTGTTGAATTCTGTCATCTACTAGTTGTGTTATTTCCGCCACAGCTGTCCCTTCTTTCAAGTTATATTTAATATTCGCATTCGTTCTCGTATTTTTTTCTCGTGTAATTGGTTTGCAATGATTATAACCCTGTTAAGAAAGAGGCGCAAGTAAAGCAGTTATTATGACAATTGTTTTAAAGCAGAATGCTTTAGGCAATTTTCACAACTCTTGGAAACTATAGAAATCGCCTGAACGGAACACCATTTCCTGAGTTTCAGTTACACGCACCATTAGTGTGCAAATATCTGTATAGATAATCTCTAAAATTTCTATACCCCACTTGTCGAAATTATATTTTAGTTTATCAAAATGAGAATAAACACATATTACTTGATATAAAGTTGCGATAATCAATTCTGTGGGTGAAGCCTCATCCATTGCACCTTTGGCGGCTTTTGTATAGGCGCGAACAAGCCCGCCTGCGCCCAACAAAGTACCACCAAAATAACGAGTCACCACACATACATAATTTATTACTCCTGATTTTTGAAATACATTTAATATTGGCATTCCAGCAGTTCCGCTAGGTTCCCCATCATCACTGAATCTGGTTATATTATCCTTTAATGTAGCATAAGCAAACACATTATGATTTGCACGTGTGTGAGTATTACGAATTTCTGATATTAAACTACGAGCTTCTTGTTCTGTAGAAATGGCAGTACAAAAACCCAAAAACTTGGAGCGTTTTTCTTCATACTCAAAATACCCAGCTTTAGGAAGTATTAATGGCATAATTATTCCTCATTCAGCCCAACCATCAAGGTATTGATGAGCGATTCGCAGTTGGTCAACTACATTTATATCTTGCGGGCAATCAACGACACATTTGCCACAACGTGTACACTTTGAAACATCCGCATTTGCATTTTTTACAAACATATACGAACGGCGCGCTTGATTCACGTATTCAAAGCGGTGTGCATCGTTGTAAATTCCAAAGATGTGAGGGATCTGCACACCTGCGGGGCAAGGCACACAATAATTACATACTGTGCATGGTATTGTAATAATAGACTCATAAGCGACTTTTGCGGATGTAATAGTGCATTTTTCTATATCAGATAAAGAGTTTGGTAGCATGTCATCCCGCGAAAAAAGTTCTATATTAGACTTTAATTGCTCTAAGTTGCTCATGCCACTAACAATAGTTGATATTTCTGGAATGTTCGTCAGGTATCTAAATGCCCATTCCGCAGGAGAACGTTTTGCGTGTTCTGCATTGGGATGAGATTCATATACATCTCGAACTGGTGCGGGTGCATGGGCTAGACCACCACCACGCAAAGGCTCCATTATAGCCATACCTATACCATGCTTATTTGCAATTTTGATTCCTTCAAGTGTTACTTCACGCTTGATATCCAACATATTATGTTGGGCTAAAATTACTTCCCATGGGTAGGTTTCCACTACATTTTTGAAGGTAACAAAATCCCCATGATAAGAACAGCCAATATGCTTTATTAGCCCCTCTTGTTTGAATTTTTCAAATTCTGCTAAAATTTTGCGTTCCTTTATTTCTTCCCAGTTGGCGGGCATCACCCTATGCAAGAGGTAAACATCTATATAGTCTGTGCGTAGCTTTTTAAGAGTATTTTCCAAATTGCGCCTGATTGTGGGAATATCATGCATTTCCCATGGCGGTTGTTTTGTCACATAAAGCACATTAGAGCGTTGTTTTTCTAGAGCTTCACCCAAAATAGCTTCACTGGTTTTTTGATGATAACTAAATGCGGAATCAAAATAATTAATCCCATTATTGGCAGCATATTGGATTAATTCAATTGCCGCATCTACATCCACACCATTATTTCCATCACCATCTATAAATGGCAGGCGCATACATCCCATGCTCAGAAGGCTAACTTTTAGCCCTGTATTTCCTAATATTCTATATTGCATTTTCAGCTCCTCTTTATGACTTTCCAAAAAATTTCATGAACATCATTTTGCTCTGGTTCATTGACAACATATCCAATTGCAACTTCATTATTGGTAAGGCTAATGAGTTCCAAAGCAAGATTACGACCAAATGCACCACATAGTTCGATAGCACCATAGCCTTCTTGCCATAAGTTGATTACCTTCTCCTTGGCTTCGTGAAAATTTCGCACGGTATAAATAGATATATCTACAAATATAGTGCTGAATTCTGCCGTGTGGATAGTTGGCTCAGTATCTGTATCCATTAATATATAAGCAAATTTTTTCATAATTAAATCCTTCCATCCAACTATAACAAAAATCCCAGCGATTAGCTAGGATTTTGATATACAGTGGATTGAATGCCCCTCTCACCTACTAAAGCATAGTGTAAGGGGGCATTGTCTTCTAGTTCTTATTAGCAAGAGGACCATCAAGCCATGCTTGCATTTTAACATTTTTCTTTTTCAGATCACCAATGTGTTTTTCTAAGACGTTAATTGAGCTGTTAAGGCTGTTTTGAGAAGGCTTATCAGCATATTCTGCCAACTTATCAGAAAGCGCGTCGCGTAGCTCTGAATAACGTGATTCTTCTTGCATTTGTTGAACTTGATTCCATCTCTCAGGAGTCCAGCCCAGTACCTCACGAAACTGTTCTGGATTAACAAGAGTATATTCACGTTGGAAATCTCGACAAATTGAAACTATATTCTCCATCTTTGTAATCCTAGTAACAGTAAACTCAATTTCCATTTCAACTTCATGTTCTTGTTCGGCAATATAAGCAATATTTTTTTCTGTTACTTTATGGTCAACAACAAATCGAGTGAAAATTGTAACAATATCATTGCTAACATTGGCAACTCCACCCATTACAGAAATATATTCCTCTTTACCGTCCTTAAACATACGTAACTTGCCCGATTCCAGTGTCATAGAAATAGGTACACGCCCAGGAAGGACACCCAAATCACCCGTGGTACAACGCATAATTACCATATCAACAAGCTCTGGTTGTCTTGCCTTGCCTGCGGAAACTACGCGCAATTCAATCTTTTTATCTCCCATGAGTCACCGCCTATTGTTTATTGTTGTTCTTTGTAAGCAGCAACTACTTCATCAATTGTACCTTTGTTTAGGAAGAAGCCTTCAGGAATTTCATCATGCAATCCCTCAATGATTTGCCTGAATCCTTCAATGGTATCTGTCAATTTTACATACTTACCTGGTGTAGACGTAAATTTTTCTGCAACAGTAAACGGTTGTGATAAGAAACGTTGTATACGACGTGCGCGTTCAACAATTAGCTTATCATCTTCTGGAAGTTCTTCCATGCCCAAGATTGCAATAATATCCTGCAAATCTTTGTAACGTTGCAGAATTCTTTGCACTTCACGCGCCACATTATAATGGTCCTCACCCACAATACTTCTTTCCAAAATACGTGAGGTGGATTCTAATGGGTCAATCGCGGGGTAAATTCCCATTTCCACTATAGCACGCGACAAGTTTGTTGTTGCGTCCAAGTGGGCGAAAGTTGTAGCAACAGAAGGGTCTGTATAGTCATCCGCTGGCACGTAAATCGCTTGAATTGACGTAATAGAGCCATTTTTTGTAGACGTAATACGCTCTTGTAAAGCCCCTACTTCTGTAGCCAGAGTTGGTTGATAACCTACCGCTGACGGAACACGTCCGAGCAGAGCCGATACTTCCGAACCCGCTTGTACAAATCGGAATATATTGTCAATAAATAAAAGCACGTCTTGGTTTTGCACATCACGGAAATATTCCGCAATTGTCAAACCTGTAAAGCCAACACGCATTCTCGCCCCTGGAGGTTCATTCATTTGACCGAATACCAAAGCCGCTTTGCTAAGAACGGGTGAACCGTCTTTAAGCGTGGAATTCTGCATATCGTTATAAAGGTCAATACCCTCACGAGTACGTTCCCCTACACCTGTGAACACCGAAAGCCCACTGTGCGCCGTGGCGATATTGTTAATCAATTCCATGATAATTACAGTTTTACCTACACCAGCACCACCAAAGAGTCCAATTTTACCACCCTTAGCATATGGGCAAAGTAGATCAATTGCTTTAATGCCTGTTTCCAAAATTTCAGTTACAGAAGTTTGCTCTGCAAAACCTGGGGCTTTGCGGTGAATCGGCCATTTTTCCGTAACATTTACTTCTCCAACATTATCAATGGGTCTTCCCAGTACGTTCATCATACGCCCCAAAGTTTCCACCCCTACAGGGACAGAAATAGGTGCGCCTGTATCAATGGCAACCATGCCACGCACTAGCCCGTCGGTAGAACCCATGGAGATACAACGCACAACATTATCACCAAGGTGTTGTGAAACCTCCAGAACAACGGAGTCTTCTCCGTTGCGTTCAATTTCAACGGCGTTATACAGTGCTGGTAGTCCGTTGTCAAAACGAACATCCAGCACCGCACCCATGATTTGGAGAATCTTACCTGTGTTATCCAAGTCAACATCTCTCCTTTTGCCATTTTACTGTAGTGCATTAGCACCACTTACTATTTCTGTAATTTCTTGAGTGATAATACTTTGACGCTGACGATTGAACATCAGAGTTAATTTCTCGATGATATCAGTTGCGTTATTTGTTGCGGAATCCATACTTGTCATGCGCGAAGCCTGTTCACAAAGCACCGATGAAGCTATTGCCGCATTCATATAAGTCC